>ENA-OUVC01000041-OUVC01000041.1-marine-metagenome-genome-assembly--contig:-NODE-41-length-94633-cov-4.283388_pt1 | contig 94633 bp, 84 predicted proteins | sample MGYA00248622_ERZ508571 | MGnify/ENA primary metagenome ERZ508571 (study PRJEB26236, sample SAMN06267175) | marine metagenome | isolation source: Columbia River Estuary | place: USA:Columbia River Estuary... | reverse complement strand
ATAAAAATTGCCACTGGAAAGTGAAGCCAATAGAAAGGCAGTCAAAAACATTCCAAGAGTAACTAGTGTCACTCTCGTTTCCTTTGTTAGATTTTTCCTTCTTGATTTTGTGGATGGGACAAAAAGTGTGAAGGGTGCCACAAGAATGAGCAGCGAGAATTTAGGAACATTGAAAGGATCCTGAGTTTTTGTCTGAAACCAAAGCGTCACTAGGGAGGCAATGCCAGCACTCAGATAAATACCAAAAGAATTGTCTTTCTCAACCACAATTGACTGACGACTTTTTGACATGTACTCAGGATACCTTATGAAAATTACAGGGTTTCAGCACCTATTACGTGTCCAGTGGTATCAAATACATATGGCGCACTCGCCATAATTTCACGCACTTTCACTTGCTCGTGCTTGGTCACAACAATTGCAACATCTGCACCAGATAATGGTGATGACTTTTCGCCATCCCAGTCACCAACAACATCATCGTGCCAAGAAACAACTGCTCCACGATCACGTAAGTGTCTGGTGAGCGCTCTAGTATCAATTCCTGCAATTCCAACAAATGCTGCGAATAATGCCAATGAAGTTAAGGCTGCTGAAGCAATCGCAAATCCTTTTCCGGTTGCTGCTGTAGTGTTACCTACGGCATCTAAATTATCTGTACGTTCACGAACTTCTGGTGGCAATTGACTCATTTCTGCAATACCACCAGCGTTATCGGCAATTGGTCCGAATGCATCAATAGCTAACTGCATGGCAGTGGTGGCCATCATACCGGCAGCCGCAATGGCCACACCGTATAATCCTGCAAAGTAATACGAAGCCATAATACCTGCTGCTAATGTTAAAATGGGAATAACGGTTGATTTCATACCAACTGACAAACCACCAATAATATTAGTAGCGTGACCAGTAGATGATTGTTGAATGATAGAGTTTACGGGAGCTTTGCCCATTGCGGTGTAATATTCGGTAACAATACTCATTACCGCACCAACCACTGTACCAACTACAATAGCTAAGAATACATTTAATTTAGAGAACTCATAACCACGTAAATTCATTGTATCTGGTAACATCCACATCACGATGAAGTAAGAAGCAATAACGGTAATAATCATAGACGACCAGTTACCTAAGTTTAAGGCATCTTGTACATTCGACTGATCGTTTTTAATGCGTACAAAGCTAAAGCCGATAATGGAGAAAATGATACCCAAGCCACAAATTACCATAGGTAATAAAATAGGCGACATGCCACCGAAATTATCGATAACCACAATTTCTTGTCCTAATACCATAGTTGCTAAGATGGTTGCTACGTACGAACCGAATAAATCGGCACCCATACCGGCAACATCACCCACGTTATCACCTACGTTATCGGCAATAGTTGCAGGGTTACGAACGTCATCTTCGGGAATACCTGCTTCTACTTTACCCACTAAATCGGCACCCACATCGGCGGCTTTGGTATATATACCACCACCCACACGAGCAAATAAGGCAATTGATTCAGCTCCTAGTGAGAAACCGGTTAATACTTCAATAGCTGTTTTTACAGTATTTACGCCTAAATCGGCAAAAATGCTTAAGAAAGCGATGAATAAACCACCTAAACCCAATACGGCTAATCCAGCCACACCCAATCCCATTACGGTACCACCTGTGAAAGATACTTTTAAGGCTTGTTTTAAACTTGTACGGGCTGCTTGTGTGGTACGCACGTTGGCTTTGGTTGCTACTTTCATACCAATATATCCTGCTGTTGCAGAAAATACAGCTCCTATAATAAAGGCAATAGAGATGATCCAGCTAGAGTGGATTTCTTTACCGTTTACTTCATGTATGGTGCCAGAATAGGCTAGTAAAGCGGCTGCAAATACTACGAAAATGCTTAATACTCTCCATTCTGCTTTCAAAAATGCCATGGCACCATCGGCAATATAGCCTGCTAATTCTTGCATTTTTGCATCGCCTGCGTCTTGTTTACTAACCCAAGCAGATTTAATAAACATTACTAAAAGGCCAATAATTCCCATTGCAGGAATCGTGTAAATTAAATTTTGTTGTAAAAATTCCATGTATGTATTTTGTGTGGTTTATATTAATACGTTCAGCATACCGAACGACCGGCAAAAATAAGATGCTTTAGCCATTAATCAAATTTAATTCGGTTTCTTTCTTCATTTTTTATCATTTAAATCCTATTTATCTGATTTTTGCGAAATAAGATTGCTTGTTTTGGTATTTTTTATTCATTTTAGATGCTTAAACCTTATAAATTAAAGCGATGAAAACATCTGCGGTGGCACAGCCCGAAATGAAAAGAGAATTAGGTCTTTTAGATTCTACCATGATTGTGGCGGGCTCTATGATAGGCTCCGGTATATTTTTAGTGAGTTCTGATATTGCTAAAAGCGTAGGTTCTCCCTTTTATATTTTATTAATTTGGCTGATAACCGGTGTAATTACGTTGATTGCTGCATTGAGTTATGGTGAATTGGCTGGTATGATGCCTAAAGCAGGCGGTCAATACGTGTATTTGCGTGAAGCCTATAATCCAATGGTGGGCTTTCTGTTTGGCTGGACTGTGTTTACTGTAATTCAAACTGGTGTAATTGCTGCCGTGGCCATTGCCTTTGCTACCTACGCTTCCGAATTAATCCCCTGGTTTTCTAAGACTAACATATTGCTTAAAATAGGTTTTTTTGAGTTTAACGCCACCCAATTTTTGGCGGTAGTATTGATTGCTTTTTTAACGTATGTAAACTTGCAAGGGGTTAAAAATGCCAAGGTGCTTCAAACGGTGTTTACTTTAGCCAAAATTTTAGCCTTGATAGGCCTTATTGTATTGGGTATTTATTTTGGCTTAAATAGTGAGGCTTTCTCTCAAAATATGGCTAATTTTTGGACGCCTTTTGTTACAACAGTACAACCCAACGGAACCATAAGTACCGAGATGTTGGGTGGAACGGTATTATGGGCAGCAGTGGGTGCGGCCATGGTAGGTTCCTTATTTTCGTCAGACTCTTGGAATAATATTACCTACACTGCCGGAGAAATTAAAAATCCGCAACGTAATATTCCTTTAAGTTTATTTTTAGGAACCCTAATTGTTACCATTTTATACATTTTAGCTAATGTGGCCTATTTGATGATACTTCCAGTTGCTGGTGCCCCCGATGGGGTGGGCGTGTTTGAACGGGGTATTATGTTTGCTACCGAAAATAGAGTAGGTACGGCTGCCGCTTCTATGATTTTTGGTACGGCTGCTGCTACTATTATGGCTCTATTGATAATGGTATCAACCTTTGGTTGCAATAATGGAATGATTTTATCAGGTGCTCGTTTGTATCACACCATGGCACAAGATGGCGTTTTCTTTAAAAAAGCAGGAACCTTAAATAGTAAAGGAGTACCAGCCTTTGCCTTATATATTCAAGCAGGCTGGGCTTCGTTATTGTGTTTATCGGGTACTTTCGGGCAATTGTTAGATTATTGTACCTTTTCTTCCTTGCTGTTTTACGTAGTTACTATAATCGGCTTATTTATTTTACGCTATACCCGTCCGGATGCAGACCGCCCCTACAAGGCTTTTGGTTACCCTATTTTACCCGCATTATACATTTTATTGGCTGGTGCTATTTGTGTGATTTTATTGATTGAAAAGCCAGGTACTTGCGGTTGGGGCTTGGCCATTGTATTACTAGGCTTGCCGGTATATTACATTTGGAAATGGGCCAATAATCGTAAAAGCTAAAGCACCTCGGCTACTACGAAAGTACTTCCACCAACAAACACTAAATCGTTTGGCTTAGCATGGCTTAGAGCTTGCTGATAAGCTTCGGCTACACTTGTATAGGCTTGTCCTTTCAATTGGTATTTCTGTGCCTCTTGGGCCAGTTCTTCGGTAGGTTTTCCTCGGGGAATATTAGGTTGACAGAAATAGTAGTTAGCCTTTTTAGGTAAAAGCTCCAAAATTTTCGTTACATCTTTATCCTTTACCATTCCCCAAACCATATGAAGGTTTTGGTGTGGTGTATTGGCAATGTTTTTCAATACTTCTTTAATACCGTCTTCATTATGGCCGGTATCGCAAATAACTAAAGGCTCTTGTTGTAAGGTTTGCCAACGACCTTGCAAGCCGGTAAGGCTAGTTACTTGCTTGAGCGCAGTTTTTAGGTGCTCTTCACTAATCTTAAATCCTTGTTGTCTAAGTTCATCAACGGTAGTTAATACTCCCGCTAGGTTTTTAACCTGATAAGATCCCCTAAGATCGAGTACTAGTTCGAGGTTTTGCTTGCTAGAGTGCGCATTTACTACCAATAGCGGTGCTGTTTCTTTCGGTGTTATGGTCCAACAATCTGAAGCAAAAAGAATTTTAGCATTCGCTTCTATAGCTTTATTTTCGAATACATCGGCTATTTCTGCTTGTTTTTCGCCAACAATAATGGGCGTACTACTTTTTATAATGCCCGCTTTTTCTTTCGCAATTTCTTCTAACGTATTTCCTAAAATATCCTGATGATCTAAACCGATATTGGTAATGAGTGATAGTAGCGGATTGATTACGTTGGTGGAATCCAATCGGCCACCCAAACCTACTTCAATGATGGCAATATCTACCCCCTGTTTAGCAAAATAATCGAAGGCTAGCCCCACCGTAGCTTCAAAAAAGGAAGGGTTTATTTCTTCAAATAATGCTTGATGGCTATTTACAAAGTTAGTAACCTCTTGTTCCGGTATCATTTGCCCATTTATGCGAATACGTTCTCTAAAATCACGAAGATGCGGAGAGGTGTATAAGCCTGTTTTATAGCCGGCCGTTTGTAAGATAGCCGCCAACATGTGGGAAGACGAACCCTTTCCGTTGGTGCCGCCAATGTGCACACTTTTAAATTTACGCTCCGGGTTATGGAGTGCGTTGCAAAGGGCAAGTGTGTTGTGTAAATCTTTTTTATAGGCACTGGCGCCCACACGAGTGAACATAGGTAGCTGTGCATACAAGTAATGGAGAGTATCTGCGTAGGTACTAAACGCCATGGCTTTACGCTTACCTTACTTTAAAGTTGAACACTACCACACCAATTTGTACGTCGGGGGCACTTTCTAACTGATTTAATCGGGCTCCGGTTACGGCAGCTTCGCATTTTCGCCATAATTTAAGATCGGAGAGGGTGGTACCTCTTGCACCGGCACGGGCAAATACCACTACACCGTTTTTATCTACCTTAATTTCTACGGCAATTTTACCGGCATTTTGGCCGTCATCGTCTATACGAGGAATGCTCACAAAACGTCGGTTGGCAAGAGATAAGCTAAGGCCGCCAAAACCCGAACCACCTTCGCCATAATTGGGAGAGAGGGGGTCGCCATTTTTACTACCTTGATTTCCAGGTGCTCCGCCAGTCCCATCGCCGCTGCCGGTACCGTTATTGGCCTTGCCTTTATAGAGTGCATTCTGGTTTACTGCCGGAGAAGCTTGTTTAGCTTGACTTGTAGATACAGGCGTATTGGTGGTGTTTTTATTTTTTGTAGCAATGTTGGGCGCATCTTCGGCATCTTGTGTAACTACGCTTTTGGTACTACTTTGTGTGGTTGCGGTGGTGTTGGGTGTTTTGCTCACATTATCCGGAACCACGCCATTGGCATCGGGAGAAACCGAGGGTTCCTCTACACTCAGGTAATCATCGCCCATACCTTCGGCGCTGGTACCATAATTTACAATAATACCGCCTGTTCCAACTTCTTGCGGAGTAAAAGGAGTGCCAATAATTACAAAATAACTAATCACTAATAAAATAGCCATGGCCATAGCCGATAGGGCTAAGGCTTTGGGATAGTTATTTTCTTCGGTATAGGCCATTTAGTTTTTAGGTTCGGTGGCTAAAACCAGTTTTATTTTCAGTTTGTTGGCTATGTCCATTACGTTTACCACGTTTTCAATGGCTACGGTCCTATCTACATACAACACAATGGTTAATTCTTGCGCAGAGCCTTGGAAATTTTGCAGGGTGGGCATTAATTGCTCTACAGGTACGGTTTGTTTGTCTACCACGTATTCTAAGTCTTTGCTTATAGATACCGTGATTGTTTTTTTAGAAACCGATTGTCCCGAATCTGATCGTGGAAGTAATAATTTTACCACATTCGGATTGGTGATGGTAGAGGCAATTAAGAAGAACAACAGCAAGAAAAACATAATGTCGTTCATGGCTGAGGTGTGCACTTCTGCACCAGGTCTTTTTCTTCTTCTTAAATTCATCGTCCGGGTTCTTCTAATAGATCAATAAATTCTACGGCGTCTGTTTCCATTTTTAAAATAACGCGGTCTACCATAATGTTTAGTACGTGGTAGGCTACGTAGGCTAAAATTCCGATGATTAAGCCACTGGCTGAGGTTATCATTTTCTCATATAATCCTCCGGCAATGGTGCCCATGCTTATATTATCTGTTAAGGAGATGTTGTAGAAAATTCGAATTACACCCGAAATAGTTCCAACGAAACCAAGCATGGGTGCAATACCAGCCACAATACCCAATATGCTGATGTTTTTTTCTAGTTTGGATACTTCTAATTTGCCAATATTTTCAATAGCTCCTTCGATATCTTTAATTGGGCGGCCAATACGTAAAAGGCCTTTTTGTAACATACGACCCAAAGCGGTGTTGCTGCTACGGCAAATAGCTAAAGCCGAATCGAGTTTGCCTGCCGTGATGCTTTCTTTTACTTGTTGCATCAAATTGGTTTCGTCTTTGCTGGCTTTTCGTATGGTTAGGTATCGCTCAATAAAAATTACTAGCGCTAAAAAGAAAAGCAATAAAAGCGGAACCATTACCCAACCTCCACTGAAAAGTAAATCGATGAAGCGCAATTCTTTTGGAGCCGTAGCGGTGGTAACTTGTGCCGTAGTATCGGCAACAGCTTTGGTAATGGTATCAATTTGTAGTAGAAACATTTTCTTTGGTTTTTAATGGTTTAACCCGGTAAATCCAGGCGTTTTTTGCTAAATTTTGATGTATTTTTTGTAATTCGGCGGTAGCCGTAGCCTCATCGGTAAAAGTACCCACACTAATTTTTAGCAAACCTCTTTTTTTGGTTTGTATGATGTGGGCATTTATTTGACGAGCGGCTAATTGCGCAATAAACTCATCGGCTTCCGATTGTTTGTGGAAAGCGGCAATGATGATCTCGAAACTTGGTAAAGTTGGAGGTACAACGGTCGCTACTGGGGCTACGCTATCTGGCTTCAATGCAATGGTATCGCTTTTCAAGGTGCTGTCTGCTTTAAGCGTAGTATCTGCTTTGGTAGTGAGTGTATCTATTACCGGAGTGCTTGCTGCTGCTGGGGCATTCCATAAATGACTTAGTAAGCTTGGGCAATAAATTTGCAAACCTGCTAATGCCGAAAGTGCAAGTATGAGTAAAATGAGAACAGCTTTCTTAAATTTTGATGAACCCCGAACTTCTTCTATTTCTTCTTCGGTTTCTAATATCGGTTCTTCTGTTGGTATTTCGTTAATTGGCGCTTCTTCTGGTAGGGGAGAAACGTCTTCTATTGGTGCTTGTATGCCCGATTTTTCTTTTTGAGGTTTTAATCCAAAGTAGCTTGCGTTGCTGGCTAAACTTTCGTCGGCTTTAAAGGTGAGTTTGGTGCTTGTACGTTTAAACGTACCTAGGGCATCAATTTTTATCTCCTCGGTGGTGGCTAGTAAATCAATTAAATTACTCACATATTGCTCAATAAATTGAGCAACTGCTTTTGGTTTTGCATTTTCAGCGGTGCAAATAAATTTTTGGAGTGCTAAATCATCACTATAACTGCTACTGAATACAATACGTTCGGTTGGAGGTAGAAAACGATCGTTGGCTGCATCAAATCGGGCAGGAACTTGTTCTTTAGTAAAGGTTCCCAAGCCCGGAACAATCAATATTTGATTTTCTCGTATGTATTCGGCTATGTAGCTACTGATGTCCATTGTGGTAAATTTAAGCCTTAATTAAGTAACCCCAAAATAAACCTTAGAAGGAATAACTAATTCCTCCAAAAATTTGACGCCCAAAGCCGTTGTAATACAAATATTGTTGGTACTTGGTATCTAGCAGATTAGATGCTTGTACAAAGCCCGACCATTTTTTGTCAACTTGGTACGTAGCACCGAGGTCCATATTGAGGTATCCTTTTATGCTTACAGGCAGATTTGCTAGCTTGCCATAACTTTGTCCGCGGTAATTTAATCCTGCCGAAAGGGCCGTTTTTGCGTTTAGTTGTGCACGTAATGCTGTGTTTAGGCTAAAGTTCGGTCTAAACCATGCTTTTGTTTCTGTAGCTAATTTGTAGTTGATGCTTTCTAAGCTAGTTTCTAAACTAAATACATCCGAGGCTTGAATGTTTACGTCTACGTTGAATCCTGTTAGCTGGCTAGTTCCTGCATCGTAAATTAAATTGAACGTGCTTAAATCAGTACTAGTATTAACAAACAAGGGTAAATTGCTTATCCGTTTAAAAACCCCTTTTGCTTTAAATCCAACGCTCGGTCCAAAATTTCCACTTAGCCCTGCAAAAATATCTGATTTAGTGATGCTGTTTTGAATAGCTTGATTGCCGCCCAAATAGGGATTAATAAAGGAATATTCGAAAAGGGAGGTTTTAACAACATCGCCTTTTAAACCCGCTATAAAGAAAACTTCTTTACCCGAAAGCGGTGCACTAATTTCAACCAAAGGAAGGGTGCTTAATCTAGAAATTTGACCAAACTCTTGAGCTATATTCAGGCCTATACGTATGTTTATATCATTTTTACGGTATTGTGCATAGGGGTTTGCTTTAGCTAGATTGTTTGCCACCTTGCTAGCTCCTTGTTTTATAGAGCTAAAATCTAGTTTGGTATTTAGGCCAAAACTTAAATGATTTACGGATTTACTTAGCGAAGTCTGTATACCCATATTGTTTTCTTTACCTTGGGTAGCATTGCTAAATAAATCGGCCTGTAATCGTAGGTTATAGGCCCATTTTTTATCACCTTCCACAAATTTATTGGCTAAGTCGCCTTGCAGTTGTATAGCTTGTAGGGCTTGCTTAGCCGGATTAGGATTGATTAGGGCAATTGGATCGAAGCCATAAAAATAGGTGCCTAAACGGTTGTAATTAGCCCTTGCCGAAAGCACATACTTGGCGCCAATATTTTTTCCAAATGCCTCGAATTGCTGTTTGGAGAATTGTTGTTTTGGCAATTTGTCTTGCGCCGAAAAATGAGTGAAAGCTAAACCAGCTTGTGAAGTTTCGTTGCGCTTTGTATTGAGGTATAGTTCAGCTAGCCCAGTTTTTAACGTACCTGCACCAAATTTAAGGTAATTATTGCTGAGGCTAGGAGGTTTTTGCTCGGCCATTTGTTGGTACTGCAATTGGCGTATATCGGTATTTAGTTCCAATTTTCGATCTAAAATCTGGTAGCTTAAAACAGGTTTAAATATTGGAGCGGTAGTTAAATCGGGGTTTCTGCGAATTTTAGCTGCATTGGCTAGCACGGGTTTGTAAGGGCGCACTACCTCAATTTCTTCTGAAAGGGTTCCACTGGGTTCAGGTTTTTTCTCTGCAGGTTTATCTTGTGCATGCAAATTGGCAGTGCCCAATAGGCTGCCTAAAATGAATACGAGTAGTTTATAGGTAGGCTTCATGCTAGTTCTTTTTGTTTAGGGCCTCTAATTTTTCTTTGGCTGCGGGTATAATTTCATCGTTGCCGGTGTAATTATCTAAGAGGCTTTGTAGCGTACTTTTTGCTTGGAATTCATCTTTTAAAGCCAAGTAGGTATCAGCCAGGAGTAGAAAACTTTTGGCTACCCAATAATCAAATGAGGGTAGATTTTTAATCAAATCAAATGCAGTTTGTTGTGCAGCCTTATATTCTCCTTGCTGGAATTGAATGGCGGCCATTTGATATCGGGCTTCGGCCGCTAAAATGGTTTTTGTTTTTTCGCTTACTTCTTTAAAATTGGGGAATGCGTTGGCTGAATCGTTTTTAAGTAAATAGGCTTTAGCAGCAAATAAATTGGCTTTCAACTTATCTTCTTCCGACGATTTTTCGAAATTCTTTACCAATTCGGCATATTTTAAGGTTTCATCGGCTTGACTTAAACTAGCATACGACTCCATGAGGTTGTTTACCGCAAAACCGTAGTTGGCTCGGTATTCCGAAGTAAGTTCTAGTTTTTTTAGATGTACAATGGCTTCGTTGTATTTTTTCTGGATTAAATAAATTTTGGCAATGCTTATGAGCGCTCGTTCGGTGTAATCGCTCGTCCAATCGTTTAAAATGAACTCGTAATCGGGAATAGCTAAATCGGGTTTTTGTAGTTTAACCAAACATTCTGCTCGTATAAAACGGGCTTGTTTGGTGTGTATAGCATTCGGAAATTTATCGAAATAGGCATCTACCGCATCTACAGCTGTTTGTGTTTCGCCGTTGGTAAAGCGGTTGTTTACTGCCTGAAAGGTTAAGTTATCCTGCTCGGCTACACTTAAATTCCCAATATTGGTTGTGTTGGCATAGGCTAAATAGCCATCTGCATCCGATTTATCCATGTAAATGTTTTTGATAGCGGCCAAGGCCTGTTGGGCTTCATCGGTAACCGAATACTCATTTACCACTTTTTTAAAGGTTTCTAGGGCAGCGTCGTTTGCATCTTGGTTGTATTGCACCAAACCAATAGTTACCAGCGCTCGGGCTACATAACTGCTACGTGGGTATTTTGAAAGGAGGGCGTTTAAATCCGTTTTTGCACGTTCAAAATCACCTTTAATAAAATAGGTGTTTGCAATTTCAAAGCTAGCATCATCGGCATAGTTAGACCCAATGTATTTGGCTAACAATGCTTCATGTGTGGCAATTTTTGCATCGTTTTCTCCTTGTAAACCCTGTATCATGCCTCGTTGAAAGAGTGCATAATCTTCCCCAGACGAAGCATTTTCGATGATTTTATTGTAGTTCAGTAAAGCGCTCGGGTAATTTTTTTGCACAAAGTAAGCGTCGGCTAGTCGTAGGCTGGCATCGTTCTTCGTATTTTCATCGATGTCTTTTCCTTTCAAGAAGTTTTCAAAGTAAAAGGCAGATTTGTAATAATTTTCATCTTCGAAATAAGCATAGCCTAAGGCATAATTGGCAAAATTATATACCCCCGTTTTACGAGCAGCAGGCATCGTTAAAAATGCTTGAAACTTATCAATGGCTTCGCTAAATTTCCGCACCTCGTACATCGATTCAGCCATCCAATAGGTAGCCAAGGCTGCAATTTCGTCATCTACCGCCCATTTGTTGGAACGCATAAACACCGATATGGCGTTTTGAAAGGCACGTTCATTATAAAATTCTAAGCCTCGGTAATAGCATACTTTCTGATAAACTTCTTGGGCATCCTTATTTTTATTAGGAATACTCTCTAAAATATCGATAGCGTCCTTATAATTTTTGGTAGTCAATAAAATTTCGCCCAACAGGGTTTTGGCTTCGTTTATTTTTTTTGAATAGGGGTAATTGCTAATAAATTCTTGGGTAGCATCTAAAGCAACTTGATGAAATTCCAACTCGTAGGAAAGTTTGGCATAATTAAAGGCTCCTTCTTCTTGTATTTCCTTATCGTAATTAACCTTTGCAGATTTAAAAAATGCATTACGAGCCCCTTGCTTATTGCCCGTTGCCAGAAACGATTCACCCAAGGCAAGCATACCGCTTTGAAAAAATTCATCGGCAGTTTCTATCTTTTCGAGTTCGGCAATGGCTTTGGTGTAGTTTTTTAATTGTAAGGCGGCATAGCCAATTTGGTAGTTATCTTGGTTATTTTGGGTTTGTCCTTTGTCTTTATCTTGAAATTGTTGGTAGTAATTTGCCGCATCGGTATAGGCTGAATTGGCGAAGTAAGAGGCTGCAATAATGCGCAATAACTCCGTTTCGTATTTGGCGTTTATGTTTTTTAGATGGGGTAAAGCATAGCTTAACACATCGTTATAGCGCTTATCTAAGAAATATAAAGCGGAAATGTAATAGGGATAGCTGTCTTCGTAAGTTTTAGAGCCTTTTAACCGTTCAAATTCTTTAAGGGCCGTGGTATAGTCGGCATTAAGGTAATTGATGTAGGCGTAGTAATAGGTTGAAGGTTCGGCATAGGCCGTTGTGCCATTTTTAAGTTGACCAAAAAGGGGTTCGGCTTTTACGTATTCTTTATTTTCGAAATAGGCATAGCCTAGTTTAAAATTATAATCTAGTACCAGGCTTGCTGGCAAGTTTATAGCACTTGTTTTAGTTAGCCAGTTGATGGTTTTGGTGTAATCTTTTTTTGCAAAGTAGGTGCGCCCGAGTTGGTAATAGGCTTGTTGGCTAAGGGTATTCTCGGGATGTTTGTTTACAAATTCGAGGAATAGATTTTCAGCATCAACTTTTCCTAATTCTATAGCACAAAGTGCTTGGTAAAAGGCGGCATTCTCTCGTAAAAGACTTAATTCACCCTCTTTGCCACTATTTTGTACCTGGCTAAATTGTTGGGCCGCCGCAACATATTTGCGTTTTTCAAGTAATTCTAAACCGTGTTTATAGGTGCTGTTTACCTCATCTTGTGCGTAGGTAGAAAGGCTGATACTGCTAATGAGTAGGCTAGTAACTATTTTTTTGAAACTAAACATCGGTCGAATACATATAGGTGTCTATTTAAAATTAGACAAATAAGTGGGTTTGATTTAAAATATAAATTAACATGTGTTGATAAGCACAAATTAACAAAAACCGAGACCCAAAATGGGCGGGTGTTGAAAAAAAGAATTAATCTTTAGAATTGGCCAATAAGTACAGCACAGCCATGCGTACAGCCACCCCATTTTCTACTTGATCTAGAATGATGGATTGTTTGCTATCGGCCACATCGCTGGTAATTTCTACGCCTCGGTTTATAGGGCCGGGGTGCATAATGGTTATTTCTTTATCCAGCGAATCAAGTATTTGTTTGTTAAGCCCGTACATCATGCTGTATTCTCTAAGCGATGGGAAATACTTGATGTCTTGACGTTCCAATTGTATGCGGAGCATATTGGCTACATCGCACCAATTGAGGGCTTTCATTAGATTATGTTCTATTTTTACGCCTAAGCTACCCATGTATTTGGGTATGAGGGTAGTTGGGCCACATACCATCACTTCGGCGCCCAATTTTTGCAGGCATAAAATATTAGATAGGGCAACTCTTGAGTGCAAGATGTCGCCAATAATGGCTACTTTTTTGCCTCGTACATCGCCGTATTTTTCTCGTATAGAGAAGGCGTCGAGTAAAGCTTGGGTAGGATGTTCGTGGGCACCATCGCCGGCATTTACAATTTGTGCGTTTACATGTTTGCTTAAAAATACACCGGCCCCTGCATGTGGGTGGCGCATTACCACCATATCCACTTTCATGGCTAAAATGTTGTTTACGGTATCTATAAGGGTTTCTCCTTTACTTACCGATGAGGAACTAGCCGCAAAACTAATGGTATCGGCCGATAGGCGTTTTTCGGCTAATTCAAACGACAGTTTGGTGCGGGTTGAATTTTCGAAAAAGATATTGGCAATGGTAATGTCGCGGAGTGAGGGTACTTTTTTGATGGGACGTTGCAATACGTCTTTAAAATTATCGGCAGTTTCTAAAATCAGTTGAATATCCTCGGTGCTTAGGTCTTTTATGCCTAGGAGGTGTTTGGTACTGAGTTTCGATTGGTTTTCTGCCATTGTTATTTATCTAATAATAAGGTTACACGATCTTGCTGGTCGGTTTCTTTCCAACTTACAACCACTTTTTGTGAGTCTACAGAATCAACCTCTATGCCTATATAATTCGGTTCAATGGGTAATTGCCGTGAAAATCTGCGATCTACCAATACTACTAATTCTACTTTACGAGGCCTGCCAAATGCCAAAAGAGCATCTAAAGCGGCTCTAATGGTTCTTCCGGTCCATAAAACATCGTCAACAAGAATTACATTTTTATCTTCTATAATAAAATCAATAGCCGTTGCGCTGGCTGCCGGAAGATCTTTGTTGGTTCTAAAATCGTCTCTAAAAAAGGTAATATCGAGGTTGCCTGCTTGTAATTCGCTTTGGGGTTGCAAGTGTTTCAACTCCTGATGAATGCGATCGGCTAAATAAATTCCTCTAGGCTGAATGCCAATAAGTACGGTGTCGGAAAAGGTGTTGTGGTTTTCAATTAATTGATGACAAAGCCGTTGAATGGTTATTTGGAATTTTTGACCGTCTAGCAACGTTAAGGTTTCCATCAATGTTTAGATTTTAGCAAAGGTACGCTATTGCGCCCAAAATGTAAAACACATTTTTTTGGTGTTTAGGCATAAAAAAAGCCCCCGAAATTCGGGGGCTTTTTATGAGTGAAAAAGATTACTCAGCGTCGTCAGCTTTTGGTGCTTCCTCTTTTGCTTTTTTAGCTTTCGCTGCAGTTTTTGTTTCTGCACCTTCCATGCTAGCTTTCAATTGAGCAAGTACACCTAAATCGCCTAAAGTAGATTTCTCAACAGAGTCTTTTACTTTTTTAACGGCAGTTTGAGCGGCTTTCGCATCTTTCTTTTTCTGGGTATTTTCTTCTTTACGCTCTTCAGCTTTTACCTCTTCCCAAATGCGGGCATGAGAAACTACAATGCGTTTAGAATCTTTGTTAAATTCGATGATTTTGAAATCAGCAGTTTCTTCTGCTTTAACCACAGTGCCATCTTCTTTTGCCATGTGTTTGCTTGGGCAGAAACCTTCTACACCATATGGCAAGGCAATTACAGCACCTTTATCGGTTACTTTCAATACCGTACCTTGGTGAACAGAATCCAAGTTAAATACGCTTTCGAAAGTTTCCCAAGGGTTTTCTTCTAATTGTTTGTGGCCTAAGCTTAATTTGCGGTTTTCTTCATCTAGTTCTAAAACAACCACTTCTAGGGTTTCACCAACTTTGGTAAATTCGTTCGGGTGGTTCACTTTTTTAGACCAAGATAGATCCGAAATGTGAATTAATCCATCAATTCCATCTTCTAACTCAACAAATACACCAAAGTTGGTCATGTTTTTAACCACAGCACTTTGTTTGCTGCCTGTAGGGTAGCGTTTTGCTAAGTCTTTCCAAGGATCTGGAGTTAATTGCTTAATACCTAAGCTCATTTTACGCTCGTCGCGGTCTAAGGTTAAAACCTGAGCTTCCACTTCGTCGCCCACTTTTAAGAATTCTTGTGGGTTACGTAAATTTTGCGACCAGCTCATTTCTGATACGTGAATTAAACCTTCAACGCCTGGTACAATTTCTAAGAATGCACCGTAATCTGCTACGGTAACAATTTTACCTTTTACTTTAGAACCAATTTCTAATTTGGTGTCTAAGGCTTCCCATGGGTGAGAGGTTAATTGTTTTAAACCTAAGGCAATACGTTTTTTGTCGTCATCAAAATCTAAAACAACTACGTTTATTTTCTGATCTAATGCCAACACTTCACGTGGATGCTCTATACGGCCCCATGAAATATCTGTAATGTGAAGTAAACCATCTACACCACCTAAATCGATGAATACACCGAAATCGGTAATGTTTTTAACGGTACCTTCTAATACTTGTCCTTTTTCTAATTTAGAAACGATTTCAACTTTTTGGCTTTCCAAATCGTCTTCAATTAAGATTTTGTGCGATACTACAACGTTTTTGAATTCGTGGTTGATTTTAACCACTTTAAATTCCATTGTTTTACCTACATAAATATCGTAATCTCTAATGGGTTTGATATCGATTTGAGAACCAGGCAAAAATGCCTCAACACCCATGATATCAACAATTAAACCACCTTTAGTACGGCTTTTTACGTAACCATTAATGATTGTATCATTTTCTAATGCCAAGTTGATGGTTTCCCACGATTTTTGCGTTTTAGCACGTTTACGTGATAAAATCAATTGCCCATTGGCATCTTCTTGCGATTCAACAAATACTTCAACCGTATCGCCCACTTTTAATTCAGGGGTGTCGCGGAATTCAGAAAGAGATACTAAACCATCTGATTTGAAACCAATGTTTAATACCACGTCTTTGTTGTTGATAGATACTACCACCCCAGAGATGATTTCTCCGGTATTGATAGAGTTGAATGTTCCGGAATACAATGCTTCTAGCTTGCTGCGTTCTGCATCTGTGTAATTTCCAAAACCTTTGTCATCCGCATCCCAGTCGAAATCGCCGGAAGGGGTAACCATCGTAGTAGATTTAATCTCTTCGATAGACAAAGAATCTGCTTCAGATTCAATGATTTCTGTTGTTTTCACCTCTACGGTGTCGGTGCCGAGTTCAGCTTCTTTAGCTTTTAACTCTTTTTCTGCTTGTTGTTTTTTAGCCATTAATTAATTTGTCTCCTTTTCCCAATTTTTAATCAGGACTGCAAAGGTAGGTAAATACCTAAGCAAACAAAATTATTTTGTTCTTTATTTTCGGTTTTGGGCGTGATTTTCAGGAAACTAAGTAGCAAAGTTTGCTAATTTTTTTTCAGGAAAGGCTGTACTTGGTTAAGTGCAAAGCTTAGTTGCTCTTCGGGTGTAAGTTCGGTATTATCTAAAATAATGGCATCCTCTGCACGTTTTAGGGGGCTTTCTGTACGGGTAGTATCTAAAAAATCGCGGTGTGCCAAATTTTCAAATACCTCTTCTAGGCTAATGAGATCGCCTTTGGCAATCATTTCTTTGTATCTACGTTCGGCCCGCACTTTAGGGTCGGCAGTCATAAAAATTTTAAGGCTAGCTTCCGGAAAAACGGTGGTACCTATATCGCGGCCATCCATTACAATATTGGCCGTTTTACCCATTCGTTGTTGCTGATTTACCATTTCGGTGCGCACTTTTTTGAGTGCACTTACAGGGCTAACCATTTCCGAAATTTTCATGTCCCTAATTTCATTCGAAACTTCTTCGCCATTTAGGGTAATATGCGTTTCGTAATCTCTGGCATGAAAGTCTAAATGGATGTTTTCGAGAGCTTCTGCAACCGCTTTTTCGGAAGTAATATCTACCAAATTACGCAAAAAATAGAGTGTTACGGCTCTGTACATGGCACCACTATCTACATACACAAAATGTAATTTTTTGGCTAGGGCTTTAGCTAGGGTACTTTTTCCGCAGGAAGAATAGCCATCTATGGCCACTACTATATTTTTACTCATTGCTAAACAAAGGTACAATTTGGCACTAATAACATGCTGCTAATTTTTATAATTATACCTATTTAAATTGATAATAGGTAGCTATGCTTCCAAATTGATGTGCTTTTGCAGGACTATTTATTTCGTCTGTTTTAAAGGTATAGGATAGCTGTGCACTCCAACGTTTTTGCGCAAATACCAATCCGAATTCTTGGCTGAGCACCCAAGGTTTACTGTTAAAAGTTACGGGTCCTTTATCTTTTATAAATAATCCACCGGAAATACTGGCATCGTAGGCTACCCAATCGAGTTGTGGTTTGGCAAAGAAGAAAAATTCACTTGTACTGCTTGCATCCGCTAAATTACTCCGATTATAAGCCGTAGCATTGAAGGAATTCATTTTACCTGTTCGCAAGGTGAAGCCCGCACTGAGCCCACTAAAGGTGTTACCCAAGTTGGCCCCGGTATGTATGGAGAGGTCTAATTTTTTAGATGGAGAACGTTGTAAAAAATGAGTATAAGCCATGTTGAAATTTAGACCTATTTCGTTGTTTAATTGATATTCCCAACCTCTTGGAGGATAAAAACCACCTAGTTTGTGAATAAATTCTTGTGCTTGCCGGCCCAACGCATTAGGCCCAATGGTGCCTAATTGTACTCCAAGGCTTAAACTGTTTTCTGAACGATAAAACCAGTGCTTGCTAGCTCCTGCGTATAAATAGGCCGTAATGGGGCGGTCTACATACACCATATCGGGAATATAACCGGATTGGGCATTGTACATTTTTTGCCCTACTTCTAGTTGCGTAATTTGTTTAGCTAGGGCAGAATTTTCTATTTTTTGCTTGTTTGCAAAGCGGTAACTGATAAAAATACCATTGGTGTAGTATTTGTCTTGACCTCTAGCTAAATAGGCATCATTATCGCTTTTAAAGCCAAATTGTTTGTTGTGGTTTTGTGCAGAAGCACTTAGACTCACCGTTAGAAGCGCTACAAGTACAGGTATTTTTAGTTTCATCTTCTGTGTATTAGATTGTATAATCATAAATCATACAATGTTTAAACACGTAAAGATATCAAAATAGCGCTAGCCTAGTCATAAAAAAAGCCACCTTGTAAAGAGGTGGCTTTCAAAAAATACGGTAATTTTAATTGGGTTTATGCGTTTCCTTAATACTCAGATCAATGGGGTTTTTAACCTTTTGTTTGCTTAAAGCCAAGTCAATTACTTCTTTCATTTCCTTTACATAATGGAATTTCAAATCCTTAATATAATCGGCCTTAATTTCCAAGATGTCTTTTTCGTTTGATTTGGACAGAATGATTTCTTTGATATTGGCTCTTTTGGCTGCCAAGATTTTTTCTTGAATTCCACCTACTGGCAACACCTTGCCGCGAAGCGTAATTTCACCTGTCATGGCTAAATGCGCCTTTACCTTTCGTTGTGTAAAGGCAGAGCATAGGGCAGTAAGCATGGTAACACCAGCCGAAGGGCCATCTTTAGGGGTAGCGCCTGCAGGTACATGAATGTGTACATCCCAGGCGTCAAATACCCTGAAATCGATGCCGAATTGAGCCGAATTGCTGCGTAAATAGGCCATGGCAATGCTGGCTGATTCTTTCATGACATCGCCCAAATTACCGGTAAGAGTTAGTTTGCCTTTACCCGGACTCAAACTTGCTTCAATGAATAAAATGTCGCCACCCACCGATGTCCAAGCCAAGCCGGTTACTACACCGGCTACCTCGTTTCCTTCGTATAAATCTTTATCGAAAATAGGGGCACCCAATATTTTTTCTACCTCGGTTTTTGTTAAAAGAGGCTCATTGGGTTCTTCCATAGCTATTTTGGTAGCAACACCACGTACCAAAGAGCCAATTTTTTTCTCCAAACCCCGCACGCCCGATTCACGGGTATATTCCTCAATCACCTTTTCAATGATGGCTGGTTTTAAGGTAATATCTTTTGCCTGTATACCGTGTTGTTCTAATTGTTTAGGCAGGAGATGGCGTTTGGCAATCTCCATTTTTTCTTCAATGGTATAGCCATTTACTTCAATAATTTCCATACGATCTAGCAAGGCCGGATGAATGGTACTTAAGCTGTTGGCTGTGGCAATAAATAATATGTTCGAAAGGTCGTAGTCAACTTCTACATAATGATCGTAAAAAGCGTTGTTTTGCTCCGGATCTAGTACTTCTAAGAGTGCCGAAGAGGGGTCGCCTCTAAAATCGGTGCCTACTTTGTCAATTTCGTCTAGTACAAATACAGGGTTAGTAGCGCCAGCTTTTTTCAAAGATTGCATAATTCTACCCGGCATGGCGCCTATGTACGTTTTTCGATGGCCACGAATTTCGGCTTCATCGCGAATGCCACCCAAAGCCATGCGCACATATTTACGGCCTAATGATTTGGCAATAGATTTACCCAAGGAAGTTTTACCAACTCCCGGAGGACCTACTAAACATAAAATTGGTGCTTTCATATTGTGTTTTAGCTTTAAAACAGCTAAATATTCAATAATGCGTTGCTTTACTTTATCCAGTCCGTAGTGGTCTTTATTTAATATTTTTTGTGCTCTTTTTAGGTCGAAATTATCTTTGGTAAATTCGCTCCAAGGCAAATCGAGTAATAACTCTAAGTAATTAATTTGCACCGAATAATCGGCTGCTGCCGGGTTCATTCGAGCCAATTTGTCCGATTCTTTTTTGAAATGTTCCGCAACTTCTTTAGTCCACTTTTTTTCGGCTGCTCGTTTATTCAGATTTTCTAATTCTAAGTCTGGTGAGTTGCCTCCCAATTCTTCTTGAATGGTTTTTAATTGCTGATTGAGGTAGTATTCGCGTTGTTGCTTGTCTAAATCGGTGCGCACCTTCGATTGTATTTGGTTGCGCAATTCGAGCATTTGCAGTTCTTGGGTTAAATGCTCCATGACCATTTGTGCCCGTTCTCTCAACTTGGCTACTTCTAACATGCTTTGTTTGTCGGCTACATCGGCATTCATGTTAGAAGAAATGAAATTGATTAAAAACGAAGGGCTCTCAATATTTTTAATCGCTATGGCTGCTTCGCTTGGTATATTTGGCGATAGCTGAATAATTTGCATCGCCATCTCCTTAATATTGGCCATTATGGCCTTAAATTCTGCAGTAACTTTGGGTTTTATTTCTTCAAATTTTGTAATACTTGCCTTGATATAGGGCTCCGATTGAATTTCTTCTTTCAAGCTAAAGCGTTGCTTACCTTGAATAATAACGGTGGTGCTGCCATCGGGCATTTGTAGCATTTTAATAATGAGCGCTACGGTACCAATGGTATTCAACTGTTCAAACGTAGGATCTTCAATAGCCACATCACGTTGCGAAACCACTCCAATAATACGATCGCCTTTATAGGCATCTTTTACCAATTTAATCGATTTATCGCGACCAATGGTTATAGGAATTACCACTCCCGGAAACAGTACGGTGTTTCTGAGCGGTAAAATGGCTAATACATCGGGTGTTGCCTCCTTGTTCATTTCTTCCTCATCTTCTTGCGACATGAGGGGGAAGAACTCCGTATCTTCATTGATTAGCGGCATGGCATTGTTAAAATCGTATGGATTGTGGTTACTCATAAATTCTTTTGCGTCAATATGGCATTAAAATGGTTACTTATCCGCCCACTAAGGCGGACTGAGTATTAAGCAAGCGCTATGCCAATGGGTAATTTACCTTAGTATAGGCCCACTAAGATACGTCTATCTCTATATATTATGCTAAAAAGGCAGAAAATGGCATGGGAATCATCACATCAAATTAAAATAATTGCACGAATGAATTAGAGCTTGTCTTAATTTGTTATTTTTACCTATGTTTTGGTAAACAGCCAGATGTCATAAAAACAGTCAATGAAGAACGTATTCCGTTTTACCATTCTTTTTTTAATGCTTTTAGGTGCTCGGGTTTTTGCACAAGATTCTTATCAAGAATTAGGCAAAAAGGCACTTTTAGATGGTAATTTTAAGTTAGCGGTGGTACAACTAGAAAAGGCTATGGTTGCAGATTCTACCAATTTAAATGCCTTATACATGTTGGGTTATTCGTATTACCATGCCGAAGATTATAAAAAATCTGTGGCTGCTTTTGGGAAACTAATTTCATTAAAGCCAAGTGAAACTTCGGCTTATTATTATCGTGGTAAAGCCCGAAGTTTTATGGCTAATTATACTCCTAGTATTGCCAATTCGGAGAGAGAAAAATTATTGCTATCGGCCATTAGAGATTTCAGTAGAGCTATTGATTTGAATAGTGATGATTTAAAATACTATCAAAATAGAGCCATTGCCTACCACGATTATGGTGTATTAAAAGCGCAAAAAATTCCTCGTTTGTACGATAAGCCCAGAGCCATGGAGGCCTTAAAAGCTTGTATTATTGATTTTCAGAAGGTTTTAGAGGCCAACCCTGGCCGCAAAGATATTGCCACTCAGTTAGAGGAAGCTCGTTCGCACCTGCAAAACGTTAGCAAGCAATAAGTTTAGTTAAATTTCCCGTCTATGGTGTAAACCGTTGTGCCTAGTATGCGTACCGCTTGCTTTTTGTGAATGCTGTACACAGAGTCGGGATAATAGCTGAGGGTATCTGTAGACTGGTAAATCATGTTTTTCGTCAGTTGAAAAATGCGAATGCCTGTGGGTTTTTTAGTATCCCCAAAATCTACTTCTATCCGTTTAACTGGGGCATTTTTGCTATTGGAAGTGTAAATGGTTTTGTTTGCCAGCTTAGTAATTTGGTACATACCCTTAAAGGCAGGCTTATTAATATCGGCTTCTTTAAATACGCTTAGCTCTTTCTCCCAATCGATGTTTTTGTTGACCACTTTACTTTCTTTTTTTTCATTAATGCCCACAGTTTTGGTAAATGTGGGTTTTCGAGCATTTAATCTACTGGCTTCGGCGCTAAAAAATCCCTGCAAATCAACATATTCTAGTTGTTTATTGCGGATTTCCTTTTGTTGACAAGCAGCCAAGCTTAGTACCAAGAACGTGAAAGCTAGATTTTTTTTCATCTTACGATACCAATACAGTTCCGGTCATTGCTGGCGGAATAGGTAGGTGCATTAATTTTAGAAGGCTAGGTGCAATATCGCCTAGTTTACCATCTTTAATGTGGGTAAATTCACTATCAATTAAAATGCAAGGCACCAAATTGGTGGTATGGGCGGTGTTTGGTGTACCGTCGGCATTAACCATAAAGTCGGCATTGCCATGATCGGCCAAAATGATAAACGAATAGCCATTTTCTAGGCCACATTCTACCACTTCTTTTACACAGTTATCTACCGTTTCTACGGCTTTTACTACAGCCTCAAAAACACCGGTATGCCCAACCATATCGGGGTTGGCAAAGTTTAGGCACATAAAATCTGGCCAGCCCGAACCTAGTTCTTCGCAAGCAATTTCCGCTAGTTTAGCAGCACTCATTTCGGGTTGTAAATCGTAGGTAGCCACCTTTGGAGAAGCCGCCATTTTTCGTTTTTCTTGCGGAAATTCCGCTTCTCTACCACCCGAAAAGAAAAAGGTTACGTGCGGATATTTTTCTGTTTCGGCAATTCTGATTTGATTTTTATGGTTATGCGAAAGCACTTCTCCTAGTGTATCTTTTAAATCTTCGTTGTGGAAAATGACTTGTACGTTTTTAAACGTTTCGTCGTAGCTAGTAAAAGTAATGTAATGCAAAGCTAGGGGCTGCATCTGTTGCTCTGGAAAAGCTCTTTGCGTTAAAGCTTGGGTAATTTCTCGGCCTCTATCGGTGCGGAAATTGAAACAAATAACCACATCGTTTTCTGCTATATGCGTTAGTACTTTTCCTTCTGCATCAACCCCAACTAGGGCAGGCATAAACTCGTCGGTAATGCCCTCGTTATACGATTGCTCTACCGCATCGGCAATATTGGTGCAGGCTTTTCCCTGTCCTTTAACTAAAAGATCGTAAGCTAATTTTACACGTTCCCAACGGTTATCGCGGTCCATGGCGTAATATCTGCCTACAGCCGAAGCTAGGGTGCCTACGCTTGTTTTTAGATGCTTGTTAAGTGAATGGATAAAACCAAGTCCCGATTTCGGGTCGGTATCTCTTCCATCTAAAAAGGCATGAATAAATACGTTTGTTAGGCCGTTTGCTTTGGCGGCATCGCATAAACCTTTTACATGATCAATGTGGGCATGTACGCCTCCATCGGATAATAAACCAATGAAGTGCACATTTTTGCCTTCTTTTTTGGCATAGGCAAAGGCTTCTGTTAATACCGGATTGTTAGCCAAATCGCCATCTTGTACGGCTTTGTTTATTCTACCTAATTCCTGATACACAATTCTTCCGGCGCCTAAATTCATGTGGCCCACTTCCGAATTGCCCATTTGGCCCGCAGGTAAGCCAACAGCTTCGCCAGATGCTTCTAAACGAGCATTTGGATAGCTTTGCAGCATGTGTTTGTAGAAAGGTGTTTTGGCCTGGGCAATAGCGTCAGAATAGTCGGACTTGCCTAAGCCCCAACCATCCATAATGAGGAGTACGGTCTTTTTAGATTTCACTTTACAAATATACCAAAATGCCCAAATATCCTGCTAATTCAGCTTAATAAACCCTCTAATTAGCGTTTAAAACTGATTTTCCGTATACTTGTACCCGAATGATTTCTATTTATTCTATATCGGCACTCATTTTAGCATATTTATTTGGCTCTATACCTACTGCGGTATGGCTGGGCCAAGGCTTTTATGGTATAGATATTCGCGAATATGGCAGTGGAAATGCCGGGGCTACCAATACCTTTAGGGTTTTGGGAAAAAAGGCGGGCATTGCAGTGATGTTGATTGACATTTTTAAAGGATGGACGGCTACCAACCTGGCGGCTTTCATCGGCTTATCTGTTACTGGTCCACAAGATTCGGTACAATTTGTAAATTACCAACTGGCTTTGGGTATTACGGCGGTATTGGGTCACTTGTTCCCCATATTTGCTGGTTTTAGAGGGGGTAAAGGTATTGCCACGCTTTTTGGGATGATTTTAGCCGTTCATTTTCAGGCGGCTATCATTTGTGTGGTGGTTTTTGTGGTGGTGCTAAGCATTTCCAAATACGTTTCTTTAAGTTCTATTGCTGCCGGATTTTCTTTTCCGCTGAGTATTGTGTTTGTGTTTCATTCGCCCATACGTTCTATTTTATTATATGGAATGTGTATTTGCGTGCTTATTTTGGTTACCCACCAGAAAAATCTAGAACGTTTGCTCAGAGGGAGTGAAAGTCGAGTAAATTTGTTTAAACGAAAAAAAACCTAGCTTTTGGCGTTAGAGTTCTGTAAAAAATGCACTTGTTTCTTTGAGGAATTGGTTGTGTATTTATAACGATTTTTATTTCACTAACGTGCTACAGGCCTAGCACTTGGCCAATGGCTTTTGCCTTTAGCAAGCATTCTTCATATTCTTCCTCCGGGATAGATTTGGCTGTAATGGCCCCACCCACCTGAAAAGAAAGGTATTTGCTGTTGGCATTGTACAGCATGCTGCGGATTATGACGTTGAAGTCAAAATCGCCATTGGGCTGTATGTAGCCCACCGAACCCGAATAAACTCCTCGTTTGCTGCGTTCGTACTGTTCAATTAGTTGCATGGCCCTAATTTTTGGTGCGCCGGTCATAGAACCCATGGGGAAAGTAGCTTTCAGTATATTCGAAAAAGATTGTTCGGCTGCTACGTGGCATAAAATGGTTGAAATGAGTTGATGGACTTGGGTGAAGCTATACACGCCAAAAAGCTCGTCTACTTCTACGGTGCCGGGCAGGGCGCATCGGGTTAAATCATTCCGAACCAAATCTACAATCATTACATTTTCTGCACGTTCTTTTTCGCTTTCCGCTAGGGCTTGTTTTATGGCTTCGTCTTCCTTTTTATCGCTACTTCGGCGGGCAGTGCCTTTAATGGGCTGGGAGAGGAGTGTGTTGCCTCTTTTGGCTATATAGCGTTCGGGTGTTGCCGAGAGAATGTATTGGTTTTGTTGTTTAAAAAAGCTGGCAAAGGGAGTTGGTGATACTCGATTAAGTACTATAAAAGCCGTTAATGGGTCGAGTTCCGCCTGTTCCGCATAAAACTCTTGGCAAAGGGTTACTTCATAAATATCGCCTTTTTGGATATGTTCTTGCAGCTTTTTTACAGTGGTAATATATGCTGATTGGCTAAAACGTTGGGCTACAGTTCCTTTAAAGTTTAAAGAAGTTTCACTTAACTGAATTTGGCTAATCGCTTCCCATACTTCATCCAGAGTTTCGGATGTTATTTCCGCTTCTTTCCCCGAAATGGTAATGAGGTGTTGAGGTTTGAAAAAATAGGCATCAGGGAAATCTAAATGATCCGGGTTATTTGATTCCAACGCTTCTAATTCGTTTTTTAAATCGTAGCCGAGGAAACCGGGTATAATGCGGTCTTGGTTCTTTATAAAGGCTTCAACTTGCGCAAGGGCAGAACCGCAATTCGCTACTAACTCTTCTTCAGCACCGGCGGCTATGAGGCATTCAAAATTGCTGTATTTGCTTGGGTATTCATTCGAATCTAAATAACAAGCCGTATCAAATTGATTGGCCCAATGCAGGGCTTTCAGTTTAAATTCTGCAGGATTGCCAAGTGCAAAGGTTTGCTTAGTGGTCATCGCTTAGGCGATTGAAACGTTTGTTAAGATAAAATGAGGGTTTGCTCCCTGTCGGGCCCAACCGATAAATACCGAACAGGCACTTCCAGATGTTTTTCTAGATAGGCAATGTAGTTTTTAAGCCTAGAAGGAATTTCATTTTCGGCTCTAATACCAGTTAAATCTTCGTTCCAACCAGGAATAGCTTCCAATACAGGAGTGGCTGTTAGCGCATTGATATCGTAAGGCATGTAATCAATGGTTTCGCCGTTGTATTGGTAATGTGTACAAGCATAAATGGTGTCAAATCCACTCAAAACGTCGGCCTTGGTCATCACCATTTCGCTCACTCCGTTCAATAAAATAGCGTATTTAAGAGCAGGTAAATCAATCCACCCACAACGGCGTGGACGCCCGGTAGTAGCGCCAAATTCGTGGCCAATGGCACGTAATTTTTCGCCGGTTTCATTTTCTAATTCGGTAGGGAATGGACCGCCACCAACTCGGGTACAATAGGCTTTAAAAATGCCAATTACCTTACCAATATTTTTGGGTGCAACGCCTAAGCCGGTGCATGCACCAGCGGTGGTGGTATTAGAGGAGGTTACAAAAGGGTAAGAACCAAAATCTACATCGAGCATGGTACCTTGTGCACCTTCGGCCAATACTTTTTTACCTTGTTGTAGGTATTGGTTAACAAAATGTTCGCCATCCACTTGCGGGATAGCTTTTAATGCTTCGATGGCTTCGAAAAATGCTTGTTCTTTTTCCGAAAAATCGGGCACATCGCCATAATAGGCTAAAATAGAAAGGTGTTTGTTTACCAGTTTTTGGTAACGTTCTTTAAAGTCGGGTAATTGTGTATCGCCAACTCGTAGTCCATTTCTACCCGTTTTATCCATATAGGTTGGGCCAATACCTTTTAATGTAGAACCGATTTTACCAATGCCCATTCTACTTTCCGATGCAGCATCTAATAATTGGTGAGTAGGTAAAATAAGGTGAGCACGGCGGGCTATTACCATTTTTTTGTCGGCTACAGGGTCGAAGCCACGAGCCTTTAAGCCATCCAATTCCCTCTTTAAAATAATGGGATCAATTACCACCCCATTGCCAATAAGGTTCATGGTTTTTGGATTGAAAATACCAGATGGGATGGTATTTAACACAAATTTTTGTCCGTTGAATTCTAGGGTGTGCCCAGCATTTGGCCCTCCTTGAAAGCGTGCTATGAGGTCGTAATCAGGACTCAATACATCTACAATTTTGCCTTTTCCTTCGTCGCCCCATTGGAGCCCTAGTAGTACATCAACAGCCATATATGTGTTTAATTTTTGGGATATGAATCGCAGTTTCCTGCTTTTAGTTTGGCACAATTGCCGTATAAGTTTAAAGAGTGGTGTTTAATTTCGAATTGGAGTAAATCGCCCATCATGCTTTGTATTTGTTCAATTCTAGGGTCGCAAAATTCAACTACTTTGCCACAATCGAGGCAAATAATGTGATCATGTTGTTTATAGCCGTATGATTTTTCGAATTGGGCCATATTTTTACCAAACTGGTGTTTGGTAACTAAATCGCACGAAACCAATAGTTCGAGGGTATTGTACACAGTTGCTCGGCTTACGCGGTATTTTTTATTTTTCATGTGGATGTAAAGGGACTCTACATCAAAATGATCGTTTCTAGAATAAATTTCTTCTAAAATAGCAAAGCGTTCGGGGGTTTTTCTTAAGCTTTTGTTTTCGAGGTAAGCCTCAAAAATTTTCTTAACTAGATCTCGGGTTTCGGTGCTAGACATATGCGTTGCTGTGTGCCCCAAATTTATTTAAAAAAACGGATAGCACCCAACATATTTACTACGCTTTTTCCACAGTTATATCCGAGTCGAAACGACGAACATCGGTTACGCCATATACTTGTTTCAATTTAGCAATTAGGTTATTAAGGTGGTGGGTATCGTTTACATAAACCATAATACTACCATCGAAAATTCCTTCGTGTGAATCTACGGTAATGGAGCGCATATTTACCTTAAAATCGTTCGAAATAATGGTTGTTATTTTGTTTATTAAGCCTACATCGTCAATGCCGGTAATATTTAAACCGGTTAAAAAGGCCAACTGTTTTTGGGAATTCCAGCGTGCTTTAACAATGCGGTAGCCAAAATTAGACATGAGTTTGGTTGCATTGGGGCAGTTGGTTCGGTGTATTTTTATGCCTTCTCCTACGGTAACAAAGCCAAATACATCATCGCCAGGTATGGGGTTGCAGCATGTTGAAAGCTTGTAATCTATTTTTTGAAGGTCTTCGCCAATTAATAGCGTATCTACTTCTTCGCTTTTTATTTTTTTAACAAATTCGGCCGGATCGGTACGCTCAAATGGTTTGTATTCGGCGTTTTTTTCGTAGTTGACGTAGTCCTTTAAATCGCCTATATCTATTCCCCCTTTGGCAATTTGGTATAAAAAATCTTGGCTAGCGTGTAGTTTAAAGAAATGGGTTATTTTGTTAATATTTTCAATGGTGCTCGGTATTTTCAGTGATTTTAGTTTGCGGTCTAAAATCTCCCGTCCTTCGTCTGCTATTCGGCGTTTTTCATCTTTTAAAGACGATTTAATTTTAGATTTGGCTTTTGCCGTAATTACAAAGTTTAGCCAATCTTCTTTGGGCGTTTGTTTGTTGGAGGTGATAATTTCAACCTGATCGCCATTTTGCAATTGATAGGACAGGGGCACCAATTTGTGATTTACTTTGGCCCCAATACATTTAGCGCCTAAATCTGAGTGAATTTCGAAAGCAAAATCTAAGGCAGTGGCATTAGCGGGTAATTGCATGAGTGCACCTTTTGGGGTAAAAATGAAGATCTCGTCAGAGAATAAATTCATTTTAAAATCGTCCAAAAAGTCTAGGGCATTCGATTCCGGATTGTTTAATAATTCGCGAACTTTTTGTAGCCATTGGTCTAGTCCGCTACTTTCGGCATTTGGTGCCTCTTTGTATTTCCAGTGTGCTGCAAAGCCTTTTTCGGCAATTTCGTTCATACGTTCGGTACGTATTTGAACTTCTACCCATTGCCCTTTTGGGCCCATTACCGTAGTGTGTAGCGATTCGTATCCGTTAAATTTTGGCGATGATATCCAATCGCGAAGTCGATCTGGATTGGGACGATAAAAATCGGTTACAATGGAATAAGCTTTCCAACAATCGGCTTTTTCTTGCTCTATTTGGCTGTCTAGAATAATTCGTATGGCAAATAAATCATACACCTCTTCAAATGGTATGTTCTTTTTGCGCATTTTATTCCAAATAGAATTGATAGACTTTGGTCGACCATACACTTTGGCCACTAAACCTTGCTCGTCTAATATTTTCTGAATAGGGTCAATAAATTCTTTAATGAATTTTTCCCGTTCGGTTTTTTTCTCATTTAATCGTTGCGCAATGTATTTGTAGGTAGCCGTTTCGGTATATTTCATCGAAAGGTCTTCCAACTCCGATTTCATAGCGTATAAACCCAAACGGTGTGCCAATGGTGCATATAGGTATACCGTTTCCGAGGCAATTTTAAGTTGCTTTTCCCGTGGCATAAACTCCATGGTGCGCATATTGTGCAACCTATCGGCAAGCTTTATAAGAATTACCCGAACATCATCTGCCAGGGTAAGTAGCATTTTCCGGAAATTCTCTGCTTGTAAAGAGCTATTGTAATCAAATACCCCCGAAATTTTGGTTAGGCCATCTATAATTTTGGCTACTTTTTTGCCAAATTCACGTTCAACATCTTCTAAGGTTATGTCTGTATCTTCTACCACATCGTGCAATAATGCACACACTATAGAGGTGGTTCCTAAGCCAATTTCTTCGGCAGCAATTTGGGCAACAGCAATGGGGTGGTAGATATAGGGTTCACCCGATTTTCTACGCATATCTTGATGACTTTCGAGGGCTAATTCAAAGGCCCTTCTAATCATTTTTTTATCCCCTTTTTGTAAGGTTTCTTTACAGGCACGCAACAATGCACGATATCTTTTTAAGATTTCGGATTTTTCTGCCTCTAAATCAATTACTAAATGGGTCATAATGCGTAAATTAGCTAAGCACAAGCTAGCGGATAGACTAATTTGGTCTGATTATTGCTAGATTATGCCGATGCTATATATTTAAAAATAGCCGTAACTTTGTTTGCTAAATTTATGAAATTTTTCAAGCTTTTAGTTCTTTTTTGTACATTTTTTGCCCTTAAAGCAAGTGCACAAATGCCGCACGACCCCTTGGTAAAGGGTAAAAACGATACCATTCGGGTGGCCTTAACACTGGTGGATAATGAACTTATTCCGTGGCTTGCTTTGCCCGAGGTAAAAATTGTAGATACTCGAATTTGGCGTACTGCCGAGCAGCAGGTAGCCTATAATAGATTGCGCTATAATGTGTTGAAGGTGTTGCCTTATGCCATGTATGCACGTTCTAGGTATGCACAATTGCAAACCGAATTGGCTAGAACTAACAATAAAAAAGAACAACGAATTTTACAAAAAGCCTTTGAAAAAGAGGTTAAAGATATGTTTAACAGAGAAATTAAGGAACTTACCATTACACAAGGTGGTATTTTAATTAAGCTTATAGATAGAGAATTGGGCACCAGTAGCTTTGATATTTTAAAGGAGATGAAAGGTGGATTTACTGCTTTTTTATATCAATCTTTGGCCAGGGTTTTTGGCAATAATTTAAAAAATCGTTACGATGCCCAAGAAGACCGCGATATTGAAAGTATTATACAAACATCACCCTATTATTACCAAAGCATGTAAGGTTTTAACCCTTGCTTTGCCTTTTTAAACCCTTTTTAATGAAATTAGATATACTCGTATTTGCCGTACACCCAGATGATGCTGAACTAGGTTGTTCCGGGACTATTTTAAAATACATTGCCCAAGGTAAGAAAGTAGGTATTGTTGACTTAACTGCTGGAGAGTTGGGTACCAGAGGTACTAAAGAAACACGTAGGGTAGAGGCTGCCGATGCCAGTGCAATTTTAGGGGTGCATGTGCGAAAAAATTTAGGAATGCGGGATGGTTTTTTTACAAACGACGAAGTGCATCAGCTTCAACTTATTGAAATCATTCGTAAATACCGTCCGCAAATTGTGTTAGCTAATGCGATAGATGATCGCCACCCAGATCACGGCAGGGCTGCTGCTTTAGCAACAGACGCAGTTTTTTTGGCTGGCTTGCCTAAAATAATAACAAGTGACACCGGAACAGAGCAGGAGGCTTGGCGCCCTAATTTACTGCTACATTACATTCAGGATAGATATATAAAACCCGATGTTTTAATTGATATAACGCCGTATTGGGAACAAAAAGTAGCCGCTATAAAAGCGTATAAAACACAGTTTTTTAATCCCGATTTGCAAGAGCCAGCTACCTATATTTCTTCATCCGATTTTTTAGCTGGGATTGAGGCTCGTGCCAGAGAATTTGGGAAATCAATACAATGCAGTTACGCCGAAGGCTTTACCGCGAATAAAATATTGGGTGTAGCTTCTCTATTCGATCTAAAATAACGCTAAAGCGTTTTAACTACATCTTCTAGCACGGTTAAACCAAGATCTAAATCTGCTTTTTCCATAATTAGTGCCGGTCTAAAGCGTATACTTTGATTGCCACATCCTAAAAACATCACGTTTTTTTCTAGCCCTTTTTTAATAAAAAGATCTCGAGTATTTTTATCTGGAAAGTCGAATGCGGCAATTAACCCCTTAGCTCTTACATTGCCTACTATTGAATATTTTTCTGCAATGCTAAGCAGCCTGCTATGTAAATATTCTCCTGTACTAGCTGCCTTCCCTAATAGTTTATCTTCTTCAATAATTTCCAAAATTTTGCTAGCCCGTACCATGTCTACCAAATTTCCACCCCAAGTAGAGTTTATTCGAGAGGGCGTAGTGAATACATTTTGTTCAATTTCGTCTACCCGTTTGCTGGCTAAAATTCCGCAAACCTGCATTTTCTTGCCAAAGGCTAAAATATCGGGTCGGGCATTTTCGCCAAAATGTTCGTGGCACCAAAATTTACCGCTTAGGCCTACGCCCGTTTGTACCTCATCGTAAATAAGTAAAGCTTCTTCTTCATCTGCAATACTTCGCAACTGCTCAAAAAACTCTTTTCGTAAATGGTTATCGCCACCTTCCGATTGTATAGGTTCAATAATGATGGCACAAATATCATCCTTGTTTTCAGCAAAGGCTTTTCTAATTTGTGCAATGGATAAGGCTTCTCTTTTTGCAAGATCCTCTAAATTGTTAGCTGATAGTGGGAAATCAATTTTAGGCGTACTTACCCGTGGCCAATTGAATTTGGCAAACCATTTTGTTTTATCGGGATGCGTATTGGTGAGACTGAGCGTATAACCTGTTCTACCGTGAAAAGCATGTTCGAAATGTAAAACCTGAAAGCCTCTTTCTTCTTTATAACCTTTCTGAAAATTCTTTTGAACTTTCCAATCCATGGCTGTTTTAAGTGCATTTTCGATGGCCAAACCACCACCCGCCACAAAAAATGCATGTGGTAAATAGGAGGGTATGCCTATCCGAGAAAATGTATCTACAAATTGAGCATACTGCGTGGTATATATATCCGAATTTGAAGGATTGGTAAGTGCCGCTAATAGTAAATTTTCTTTAAACGCTTCATCTTCCAACATTTTTGGGTGATTGTATCCCAGTGGTACAGATGCAAAGCAGGTGAAAAAGTCTAAAAGTTTTTTCTTGTTTTTGGCGTCGTAAATGTAAACGCCTTTGCTTTTCTCTAAATCAAAAGTTAAATCAAAGCCATCGGCTAAAATGTGTTTGCCTAAGGTTTGATGAACCTCGGTTGGATCAATGTTTAGTTTATACATAATAGGTAGTTGAGCTGTACTCAAATTTACCAAAAAAGAAATTGGAAAGCTTCTCTTTTTTGCTCAAATATTTAAGCTATTAACGTGTATTTTTATATTTTAGTTGATGACTAACTAGATTGCTGAAAATGAAATGGATCATGTTTACCAAGCACTTCGGCGAAATTAGGATCAATCCGCTTTAGATTGGTTTTAACACCATGCAGGCCCGTGAGTCCGCCTGTATGTAGCCATAAAATGCGACTACCTCGAGCAAAATACCCCTTAGCAATCAGATCGTGAATGCCAAAAACCAATTTACCGGTATAAACTTGGTCGAGCAATACCTGATGCTCTTGGTAAAAAGCAACAATAAATTGTAGTAGTTCATCTGTACTTTTCGCATAGCCGCCAAAATGGTAGCCTGTATGAAGTTCCAATTGCTCTTTTATGGAAATATGCTTGGCCAGTTCATTGCGTATAAAATCGCCGCTTTTTAATACCGGAACTACATGTAGTGTGGTATTCAATTTATTTTTTTGGATGTATGAATATAAGCCAGCCGCCGTAGTACCCGTACCAGCAGCACAAAAAATATGATCGAAAGTTTCGTTGTTTTCCCCTAATATTTCTTTGCAGCCTTTCACTCCTTCGGGTGAAGCACCTCCTTCAGGTATCACAAAAATTGCTGTATTGCCTTTGAAAAAACGCTCTATGCAGCCTTTTTTATCCGTATAGCTTAGGCGATCAACAAAATAAAGTTTCATGCCCGCCAATTTGCAATAGTTGAGCACTTCGTTTTGTTGCTCTTCACCCCGTATAATGGCACTTGCTTGCAAACTCAAAGCTTTTGCAGCAACAGCTGTAGCTAATACATGGTTAGAATATGCCCCGCCAAAAGTAACCACATGTTGCTTACCTTCGTCGGCTGCTTTGTTAAGCGTGTATTTCAGTTTTCGCCATTTATTCCCCGAAATTAGTGGATGAATCAGATCTTCTCGTTTTACAAATACCTCCACGCCCATTTTTTCATACAATGGCTCTACTAATTGTTGAATAGGGCTTGGTACCTGTAGTTGCATAGGTACAAACATACGGAAAGCCCCCCGAAGAGAGTTTCCCAAAAACTTAAATAATGGAGACTGGTTTATTTGCCAATACCAAGTCCCAAACCTGCATTAAACGATTTGTAAGTGCCCAAGCTATATGATCCGTAAACACGTAAAAAAGCAAGGTGTAACTGAAACCCAATATTGGCACGCAGCCCGCTGATATCTTTTTGAGAAATGGCAATTGGGTCAACAAGTGTAGTGTACGTGTTATTCCCAGTCTCAAATGGGTAGGTGCCTTTTAAATCTACAGCGGTTTTAGCACTTTGGTAAACAATACTAGCAAAGGGAGTAAATAAGGCCAATTTTTTAGAAATGATAGCTTCTACGTTTACCCCTGTGAATTTAGCATTTAGTGATTGGTCGGTGTAGGTACTATTGCTAGTTTGTACATTTAGGGGCAAGTTGTAACTGAGTTTGGTATAGCCAATTGCAGCAGCTAGATTAAATGGCAATATTTTGTCTGCTTTTTTGCTAGCTAACACTCTTAGTAGATTTATTTTTAATCCAGCTCCTGTCATACCAACCGAACCTGCTTTGTCTCCAAGTTTGATTGTTGGCATGGTACGTAAGGTAAGTTCTAGCCCCTTAATAAGGCCAATACTGGCTTGTAATTGTGGTGCTGGTACAAAAGGCAGTTTGGCACCTTGGGGCATTACAAATGTTCCTACCACAGCACCACCGCTTTTTAAATTCATAGATGGTCCGGGAGCTTTGTTTCCGCCAATGGTGGGGCTAAGTACAAGCGCCGGATTGGTAGGTTCTAAATTGCTAGATAAACCTAATTTCGTAACGTCAAAAGTCTTGTCCTTTTCAGGAATCATCGCTCCCGATAGGCCAAATCGTAGCTCAAAGCGACCGAGTTTTTTACTAGCCGCAGTATTGTTCCAACCCGAATTTAGGCCAGTGCCCATTCCTTTAAAGAAGGGGTTCATGTATGCTTGAATGAGTTTTTGAGCATCAGATTGGCTCGATTTAAATAATCCTTCAATATCAGACTGTGCAAAACCTTGCATGTAAAATGCTGAAAATAACATCGATACTAAGATGCCTTTTCTAGAAAATAGGGTTGTTTTCATTATTGAATGGGTTTAGTGCGTATTTAAATTTACAATTTTTGAACTAAAACGCACCGATTTTTAATATTATTAGCGCCTGTTCGTATAATGTAATGGCAACTATTATGCCAATCTTTTCGTTCCCAATCAGAAATAGCCTTATTTTTGGACATGGATGAATTGCTTGATGCAGTAGAACAAGACGAACAGGATTTGTACGAACACCTCCGATTGGTGGTAGATAAAGGTCAATCTTTGTTGCGTATTGATAAATTCTTGATGCATCGCATCGAAAATGCCACTAGAAACCGCATACAAAATGCCATTGAAGCGGGTAACGTTCTGGTAAACGATAAGGCAATTAAGTCAAGCTATAAAGTAAAACCATTTGATGTTATTTCGGTGGTTTTGCCACATCCGCCTCGAGATACAGAGGTGTATCCAGAAGATATTCCATTAGATATTCTATACGAAGACGACGATGTAATTCTAGTAAATAAACCAGCGGGTATGGTGGTACACCCAGGTTTTAACAATTATACCGGAACATTGGTCAATGCCTTGGCTTTTCATATCCAGCAATTGCCGCAGCTGCCCGGTAATGAGGGTAGGCCGGGCTTGGTACACCGTATAGATAAAGATACTTCAGGATTATTGCTTATTAGTAAAAATGAGGCTTCCTTAACCCAGTTGGCTCGGCAATTTTTTGATCATAGCATTGCTCGTAAATACATTGCCTTGGTTTGGGGCGATCTTGTAGAAGATGGTACCGTTACCGGGTACATTGGCCGCAGTATAAAAGACAGAAGGGTGATGGATATTTATGCCGATGAAACAAAGGGAAAATGGTCGGTAACACATTATAAGGTATTGGAGCGGTTTGGTTACGTTACGCTTATAGAGTGCCAATTAGAAACAGGTCGTACGCATCAAATTAGGGCGCATATGCAACACATTGGTCATCCGTTGTTTAGCGATGCAAGCTATGGGGGCGATCGAATTTTAAAGGGGACGGTGAATGCAAAATACAAGCAGTTTGTACAAAACTGTTTCGACATCATTCCTCGGCAGGCTTTACACGCCAAAAGCTTGGGTTTTATTCATCCGGGTACCAAAGAGTTTATTCACTTTGAAACGGAATTGCCTACAGACTTTATTGCCGTTTTAGCGAAGTGGAGGCATTATATTCACTATAATCAATCTGTATAATTAACTAGCATGAGTACGCAGTTTATCTATCTAAATAATGAGTTGGTGCCAACCATACATCCCATATTTGCGGCTACACACCGTGCATGGCGATATGGAGATAGTTTGTTTGAATCGATGCGTATGGTAAATGGTGTACTGAAGTTTGCAGAGTTGCATGCCGATAGGGTACGAAGGGGTATGAAAATACTTAAAATGGAGGGGTTTACGCAAGTTGACGCTGCTTTTTTACAAGATAAAGTACAAGATTTGGCTCGAAGAAATAAGCTAGGTCCGAATGTTCGTGCTCGATTAACCGCATACCGAGATGGCCAAGGTTTGTATGCTCCAGAAACCAACCAAATGGGTTGGGTTTTAGAAGTAGCAAATAGCGATACGCCAAACTATGAACTGAATGCGAAAGGCTTGTTGGTGGAAGTGTTTTCGGAAGTAGCAAAGCCAACGGGAGTATTATCTGCTATTAAATCGGGCAATGCCTTGGTATATGTGTTGGCAGGTATTTATAAGAGCCAACACCGCTTAGATGAGGTATTTATTCTCAATCAAGCAGGATTTTTGTGTGAAGCCAATAGCAGTAATGTTTTTGTAGTGTACGATAAAAAAATATATACGCCTTCTTTGCAAGAAGGTTGTATTGCCGGTGTAATGCGCCAAGTAGTAATTGGCTTGGCAAAAAAACATGGGTTCGAACTGGTGGAAGCACAACTCAATCCGGCTATTTTAGCGCAAGCAGATGAGGTGTTTTTAACCAATGCCAGCAAAGGTATTCAGTGGGTATTGGGTTACGATAACAAGCGTTATTTTAACAACGTTTCTAAATTTTTAAGCGAAGAGTTGGCTAAATTATAAGCGAATACCCCTAAGAAATTCTTCTATTCCCATTTTTTTCTTGCCTTCTAACTGCATTTCTTTCAACGAAAGGTAACCGTCTGTTGCTGCAAATTTTAGGTAACTTTTGTGGTCGCTGCTAAAAGTTCCGGCAGGAATTTCGGGCTTGCCCGGTTCTATCTCCGCACTAAATATTTTAAGCGTTTTATCACCCAAAACCGTAAAAGCAGTAGGGTATGGACTTAAACCTCGGATCTGGTTGTGAATCTGTTCCGAAGTATTATTCCAATCTATTTCGCAATCTGTTTTAAACAGTTTTGGTGCATGTTTGATATCGGAATTTAGCTGTTGTTGGCTAGCTTTAAGCGTGCCATTGGCTAATTCTTGGAGTGTTTTAACCAAGAGTTGAGCACCTTCCACTTTCATGCGATCGTGTAGTTCGCCGGCTGTTTCGTTCGGGCCAATGGGCATTTTTTCTTGCAACAGAATATCGCCTGTATCAATTTCGTGTTGTAATTTAAAGGTGCTAACACCTGTTTCTTTTTCTCCATTTAAAATGGCCCAATTAATAGGAGCAGCTCCTCTGTACTTAGGGAGTAAAGAACCGTGTACGTTTACGGTTCCTTGGGGAGGTAGGTTCCATACCGTTTCGGGTAACATGCGGAAGGCTACCACGACCTGTAAATCAGGTTTTAGTGCGCTTAATTGGGCAATAAATTCGGGATCTTTTAATTTTAATGGTTGCAGTGTGTGCAAACCTTGCTCTTGGGCATATTGTTTTACTGCCGATTCGCTCAGTTTTTGACCCCTTCCGGCAGGTTTATCGGGTGCGGTAACTACCCCCACCACGGTATGGCCTGCATGTAGTAATGCCTTTAGCGATTCTACAGCAAAATCGGGCGTACCCAAAAAAACAATTCTCCAGCTACTCATTAGGGGTATATCAAATATTTTTTTCGAATCAATTTAAAACGACTGAGTGCGGGTTCCCAACTTTTGCGAATGGCCCGTGCACTTTTGCCTTGTATGATTTGTTGTTTTAAACTAGCCGTGCCGGCTAATTTGTCAAAATTACCCATTTGCGGATAGTTTTTGTTGTCAAAAAATGCTTTTTTAGTTGGATAGGCCTTGTAAAAAGTAAGTAACCAATCTAAATTAAGCTGTTCACCAATTTTCTGGTTGCTTAAATCTAATCCATAGCAATTTTGGCCTAGGTGAATTGGGTTTTCGCTCATGCCTGGAATAGATTTAGGGCTAAAGGCATACGAAAATTTACCTCCTAAAGCCGGAGCTCCAAGAACTTGAAATGGATGGTATGTACCTCTTCCTTGGCTAATGATGGTTCCTTCGAACAAACATAAGCTTGGATAAAGTAAAATGGCTTGTTGTGTATTTAGGTTGGGCGATGGTTTAATAGGTAAGGCGTATCGATCTTTATGGGTATAATTAGCTACCGGAATTACGTTTAAATTGCACTGAATTCCATCTTTCAACCATTTTTCGCCATTAATCATTTGTGCGTATTCGCCTATAGTCATGCCATATACAATAGGAACGGGATGCATGCCTATAAAAGATTTAAATGCTGGTTCGAGTACGGGGCCATCTACATAAAAGCCATTCGGATTGGGTCGGTCTAAAACCAGTAAGGGGATGTTGTTTTCGGCACAAGCCTCCATAACGTAGTGTAGGGTAGAGATGTAGGTGTAAAAACGTGCTCCTACATCCTGAATATCGAAAACAACTACGTCTAAACCGTTTAAATCAGCGGCACTAGGTTTTAAATATTTGCCATATAATGAAATTATGGGGATGCCCGTTTTTTCATCTATGTTGTTGGCAATGCTTGCCCCATTGCTACTTTCACCTCTAAATCCGTGCTCGGGCGCAAAAATTTTACTTGGCGAAAAACCTGCAGCCACCATGCTGTCTACACTCAGTTTTTGCCCAATGGTAGAGGTAATGTTTACCACCAAGCCGATTTTTTTATTTTTTAATAATGGGAAATACGCTGCTGTTTGGTTGGCTCCCGGGCTTATGCTGGCTACTTGCGCTTCTGCGGCAAAATAAGTGTTTTGTATAAGTAAAAAAGCTATGGCAAGTTGTTTTATCATTTGGTCTGTAAAGGTCTTATCAGAAAAATTTGCACCTTTGCTAAGGTACAAAAAATAGTATTTCCTTGAATTTTAGCTTTTATCTAGCCCAGCGTCTTACCCTAAAATCTAAACGAACCTTTTCGAAGTTAATCGTGCGGATGTCGGTATTGGCTATTGCACTCGGCGTAGCGGTTATGATCCTTTCTATGGCCATTGTAAAAGGCTTTAAGCAGGAAATTAGAGAAAAAGTACGTGCTTTTTCTGGTGATGTGCAGGTGCTTAAAAATGATTTAAATTATTCGCTCGAAAACTCGAGCTTCAGTTTACCTAAATCTGTTTTAGAAGAACTACAGAGCGATTCTTCCTTGCTTTCTGTACAAGCATTTGCTACCAAGCCGGGTATTATTAAAGTAAATAACGAAATTGAAGGGGTTGTGCTCAAGGGTATCGATGATAGCTATTCGGCTAAAAGCATTCAGTCTATATTGGTTTCGGGCAGGTCCATCAATTTTGCCGATACCGTGCAGGCACAGAAAGAAATTTTGATATCTACCCATACCGCCAGGTTATTGCATGTGAAAGTAGGCGATGATTTTGTGATGTATTTTGTGCAGGAGCCACTCCGTAAACGGAAATTTACTGTGGTAGGCGTTTATAATTTAGGGGTAGAGGAGGTAGATAATTCGTATGTAATTGGTAGCCTATCGCTCATTAGAAGACTGAACAATTGGTCCGATAGCCAAGTTGGTGGTTATGAAATTAGATTGAAAGATTTTAATCGGTTGGAAGAGCGGGCAGCGGCCATTCACCAAAGTTTACCTATTGAAACGAAGGCTTTTACGGTTAAAGAATTGTACCCCACTATTTTTCAGTGGTTATCTCTATTGGATATCAATACCCAAGTGGTTTTCGCCTTAATGCTTGCTGTGGCGCTCATCAACATGGTATCGGCATTGCTTATTATGATTTTAGAGCGTACCACTTTCATCGGCTTGTTAAAAGCACTAGGCAGTTCGAACTGGGCGATCCGCAAACTCTTTTTATACCAAGCGGTATTTATTATTGGGTTGGGTTTGCTCTTGGGTAATGTTTTGGGACTTGGTATTGGCTTCATGCAGCAGTATACACACGTGTTACCCTTAGATGAGGCTTCGTATTACATGAATTTTGTGCCTATTCAATTGGAATGGATGGATGTAATTTGGATTAACCTCGGAACGCTTAGTGTTTGTTTGCTGGTGCTTTTGCTGCCAAGTATGCTCATTAGTCGTATACTGCCGGTAAAAGCCCTACGTTTTTCGTAATTAGCTTATTTTCTTTGCCTCATTCCAAAACACATCCATTTCCTCTAGGCTCATTTCTTTTAAATTTTTACCTAATTCTTGCGCTTTGGTTTCTAAATATTGAAAGCGTTTGATGAATTTTTTATTGGTTTTTTCGAGCGCATCTTCGGGGTTAATGTTTATGAAGCGTGCGTAATTAATGAGAGAGAATAACAAATCGCCAAATTCGCCCTCGGCTTTTTCGAGGTCAATTTTTTCGGTAGAAGTAGCATTAAATTCGTTTTTAAATTCTTGCATTTCTTCTTCTACCTTTTCCCAAACTTGGCTTTTTTCTTCCCAATCAAAACCAACTCCCCGTGCTTTTTCTTGAATGCGTGATGCTTTAATGAGAGCCGGTAAAGAGCTGGGTACACCACCCAAAACCGATTTATTGCCTTCTTTAAGTTTCAATTGCTCCCAATTACGTTTTACTTCGGCTTCATCTTTTACCGTGATATCTCCGTAAATGTGTGGGTGGCGTGAAATCAATTTATCGCAAATGCCATTAAGCACTTCGGTAATGGTGAATTGCTGTGTTTCTGAAGCAATTCGAGCGTAAAACACCAAATGCAGCATAAGGTCGCCTAATTCTTTACGAATTTCTTGTACATCGCCATCTAAAATAGCATCCGAAAGTTCGTAGGTTTCTTCAATAGTAAGGTGCCGCAAACTTTCCATGGTTTGCTTTTGGTCCCAAGGGCATTGCTCCCTTAAGGTATCCATAATGGTTAATAAGCGTTCAAAAGCTGGCGCTGGACTAGCTGCTGAAGCTGGCGGAATATTTGCGGGCATTATAGTTTTGACGTAATCTCTGTGCTTAAAGGAGTCACTTTTGATGGGAAATAGGCTACATAATTTCCATTCTCATCAATTAAAAATTTACCAAAATTCCATCCCACGGTAACATCTTCTTTTCCGTTGTTTATTTTTTGGCAAAGCCATTGATATACGGGGTGTTGATTTTTCCCTTTTACGTATATCTTTTCGGTCATTTGGAAAGTAACGCCATAGTTTTTAGAACAAAATTCTGCTATTTCTGTTGCTGTACCCGATTCTTGCCCTAAAAATTGGTTGCAGGGAAAGCCAACAATGATTAGTTTGTCTTTATAGCGTTCTTGTAGTTGCTGTAATCCTTCATATTGTGGCGTAAAACCACATTTAGAAGCAGTATTTACACACAGTACTTTTTTTCCTTTAAAATCTTTAAAGTTGATTTTAGTTTTTCCATCTAAGGCAGTAATCGATAAATCGTAAAAAGATTTTCCGGAAACCGTATTTACTTCGTTTCCTTTTTGGAAAAAGTTGAGGTAATATAAAGCGGCGGCACCACTTAGTGCAAGCACGGCAAAGCTAAGGAGTATTTTCATGTGCGTTTAATTTTAAATCTAATGTAAGGCTTAATTTTCTATTTCTATGTCAAAATCACGCAATCAATCAAAATGTGTATTTTTGCAGCTATGGAAACCAAATCTGCGAAACCAGCATCGTCTTCATTTGTAGTAATGAATGAGTTAGTATTGCCCAACGATACCAATACCCTACATAATTTAATGGGAGGCCGTTTATTGCATTGGATGGATATTGCCGCCGCTATTTCGGCACAAAAGCATTGCAACCGCATTGTGGTAACGGCTTCGGTAGATAATGTATCGTTTCATCAGCCCATTAAATTGGGCGATGTGGTAACCATTGAATCGAAAATTACCCGTGCCTTTAATACCTCTGTAGAAGTTCGTTTGGATGTGTGGGCACAAAACATTCCATCCGGAACGAAGTTTAAATCGAATGAGGCTTATTATACTTTTGTGGCTTTAGATGAATTGGGGCAAACCGTTCCGGTTCCTCCAATTTTGGTAGAAACCGCCGAAGAGCAAAAACTATTTGATGGGGCTTTGCGTCGCCGACAATTGCGTTTGGTTTTAGCCGGCAAAATGAAAGCTGACGATGCTACCGAATTGAAAGCGCTGTTTACGAAAGAGTAATTAGCTGCCTAATTCTAAAATTCGATCGAATTCTGCAGCTTTTAGCGGCATTACCGATAAACGGCCTTGGCGTACCAAAGAAATATCTTTCAGGTATTCGTCGCCCTTAATTTGGCTTAAGGTTACTGGGTTTTTCAAACTTTCTACCGGTGCCAAATCTACCACTACCCAATTGGTATCGTCGGTGGTGGGGTCTTGATAAAATTCGCGAACAACTTTGGCAATTCCTACTACGCACATGCCTTCGTTGCTGTGGTAAAACAATACCAAATCGCCCTCTTTCATGCCCTTTAAATTATTTCGGGCTTGGTAATTACGAACGCCATCCCAAAAGGTGCGTTTATCTTCGTTAAACTTTGTCCAGCTGTATTTAAAGGGCTCTGATTTTACTAACCAATAGTTCATATTAATGGATAATTTTAAAAATAAGTTCTTTTAACAATTCGCCGTCGGTGGTATTTCCACTGGCATCTACACCTTTAGATTTTAAGTCATAATTGCGCAAATAGCCAATAATTTGAAACAATTTGGCTTTGGTATAGCTGCGACCTGCCAATTCGTAATCTTTTACAAAAAATGGGTTAACACCCAATTCTCTAGCTAAACCTTGTGGCGATTTATCGATGGCGTAATGATATTTTAACACCTTGCTAAAATAGGTATTTAATACGCCCAACACCATTTGAATTGGATTTGCTTTGGGGTTGGCAGCAAAATAATCGATAATTTGATTGGCTTTTATTACGTTTCGTTTGGCCAAGGCATCTTGCAATTCAAATACGTTGTATTCTTTGCTAATACCAATATTATCTTGAATTTGTTCGGGCGTAATTTCGTGGCCTTTTGCCAAATTCAGCAATAATTTGTCTAGCTCATTAGCAATTTTAGAAAGATCGTTGCCTAGGTATTCTGCTAGTAAAGCTGCTCCTCGGGCATGCATGCCAAATCCTTTTTCGCGAACGTAGTCTTCAATCCATGCCGGAACTTTATTGTCGTAAAGTGGTGTAGATTCAAATACCACGCCATTTTTTTCTATGGCTTTATAGGTTTTTTTGCGTTTATCGAATTTGCCGTATTTGTAGCAGAGCACCAAAATGGTACTCGGTAGCGGATTTTCTAAATATGCCAGCCAGGGGTCGCTTCCTTTTTTATCGTCGTCGTCTTTGCCCCATTTCACTTCTTGGGCTTCTTTTACCACTACCACCTGGAAATCACTCATCATGGGGTAGCGTTTTACGGTGTTTAAGAGGGTAGCAATGTCGGTTTCTTTGCCATACAATACCGTTTGGTTAAAGCCTTTTTCGGCATCGCTTAAAACGGTATTTTCTAGTAAATCGCTTATTTTATCAATATAATACGGTTCTTCGCCGTGTACTAAATACAGGGGTTTAAAACTGCGGGCTTTTATATCTCTAACTAGTTCGGCAAGTGTCATGGGTGCTGCCAAATTACAAATTATTTAGCCCCATTTCTACCATTTTTTTCTGAAATTAGCTGCTGTGTTCCCGTACCAACAAACGCCTTTAGCTTTTCCTCCCTATTCCTTTAAATTGAAGGAAGAAGGAGATACATTATCCATTTTTGATGAAGTGCGAAAAAAGTTTTTGGTGCTAACGCCTGAAGAATGGGTACGACAACACGTAGTACAATTTCTTATTCAAGAGAAAAAAGTGCCCAAAGGGCTCATTCAATTAGAAGGCGGATTGAACTACAATGGCTTGCAAAAACGCAGCGATGTGTTGGTGTTTAATGCCTCAGGCGAAAAAGTATTATTGGTAGAATGCAAAGCTCCGAATGTGAAAATTAGCCAAGATACGTTCGACCAAATAGCCCGCTATAATTTTGTACACCGAGTGCCTTGGCTCTTGGTAAGCAATGGCTTGGCTCATTATTGTTGTTTGCTTAATTGGGAGCAAAGTAGCTACCAATTTGTGCCCGAATTGCCTATTTACGCTAATTTATAAAGCGGCAAGATTTGCTTTGAGCAATACAATTTTTGCCTCGGCATCTGCTTTTTTCTGCTGTTCATTGGTAACTACTTCTGGTTTTGCGTTTTGCACAAAACGTTCGTTGCTCAATTTGGCATCTACCGATTTTAAGAACCCGTTCAAATAATCCAATTCTTTTGTAATGCGCTCTTTTTCTGCCTCGGCATCAATGTTCTCACTTAATGGAACAAAGAACTCATCGGTACCGGCCATAAAGGCTGCGGCTCCTGCTGGTTTATCACTTACAAAACTGATCTGGGCAATATTGGCTAATTTGCTAATTATGGCTTCATAGCGTTGGTATTTGATGCCTGAGTTGGCTTTAATTTGCAAATAGAGCGGATCTTTTGGAGAGAGTTGTTTGGTGTTTCGGATGTTTCTAATTTCAGAAATTACCTGCTGTATGCTTTCGAAATCTTTGGTAATGGCTAAATCAATGGCGCCTACATTAGGGTAAGGGGCAACAATACAGCATTCCAATTCGCCTCGTTTTTCAAAAACCTCATCGTGCCACAATTCTTCAGATAAGAACGGCATAAACGGATGAATGAGTTTTAAAATATTCTCGAAGAAGTTAAGTGTAGCTTGGTAGCTTTTCGCATCTATAGGTTGCTGATAAGCCGGTTTCACCATTTCTAGGTACCAGGCACAAAAATCGTCCCAAACCAATTTGTAAATACCCATTAGGGCTTCGGAAAGTCGGTAGTTTTTGAAATCTTCCTCAATTTGTAGTAAAGCTTGGTTAAAATTGCTTTCGAACCAGGCAATGCTTTGCTCGTTGGGGCAGGCTAAATTAGCATCTACTTCCCAACCTTTTACTAGGCGGAAGGCATTCCAAATTTTGTTAGAGAAATTACGGCCTTGTTCGCAATAACTTTCGTCAAACATTAAATCGTTGCCCGCCGGTGAGCATAATAACATGCCCACACGCACGCCATCGGCACCGTATTTCTCAATTAAGTCAATAGGATCGGGGGAATTGCCTAAAGATTTAGACATTTTACGCCCAATTTTATCACGTACAATACCGGTTAAATACACATTTTTAAATGGTGCTTTACCACGAAATTCGTGCCCGGCCATAATCATACGGGCTACCCAAAAGAATAAAATTTCGGGAGCCGTTACCAAATCGTTGGTAGGGTAGTAGTAGTTAATTTCTTTATTATCAGGGTCCTTAAATCCATCGAAAACAGAAATTGGCCACAACCAAGAAGAAAACCAGGTATCTACCACGTCTTCGTCTTGTTTTAAATCGGCTAATTGAATGGTGCTATCTAGTTTTTGCGCCTCAGCAAAAGCTTCTTCTTTGGTTTTTGCAATTACAAACTCTCCGTTTGGTAAATACCAAGCCGGAATTTGTTGTCCCCACCACAATTGGCGGCTAATGCACCAATCTTTCACATTTTCCATCCAATGTTTGTAGGTATTGGTGAATTTTTCGGGGATGAGTTTTACGTCGCCATCTAAAACATAGTCTAATGCAGGCTTGGCCATTTCATCCATCTTGCAAAACCATTGCATAGATAGTTTAGGCTCAATTACCGCATCGGTACGTTCAGAATAGCCCAATTGCGATTTATTATCTTCTACTTTTTCTAAATGACCAGCTTCTTCTAAGAGTATCGCAATTTTTTTACGGGCTGCAAAACGATCTTCGCCGACTAAAATTTGGGCTTTTTCGTTTAAAGTGCCATCGTCACTTAAAATATCAATTACAGGCAATTTGTGCTTAATGCCCAATTCGTAATCATTTAAATCATGGGCAGGGGTTACTTTTAAGCAACCGGTTCCAAAATCCATGCTCACATATTCATCCTGAATTACTGGTATTTCCCGATTGAGTAATGGAATGAATACAGTTTTACCTTTCAAATGAACATAACGCTCGTCGTTGGGGTTTACGCAAATGGCAGCATCGGCCATAATCGTTTCCGGTCGGGTAGTGGCAATGGTTAAATAGGTACCTGCCTCTCCGCTAATTGCGTATTTAATATAATATAGTTTCTGATTTACTTCTTTACGAATTACTTCTTCGTCAGAAACGGCCGTTTTCCCTTTCGGATCCCAGTTTACCATGCGTACCCCACGGTAAATCCAGCCTTTTTTATACAAGTGAATAAAGGTGTCTATAACCGCTTCTGAGAGAGATTCCTCCATCGTAAAACGGGTGCGATCCCAATCGCAAGAAGCACCTAATTTCTCTAGTTGTTTGAGAATGATGCCTCCGTATTTGTCTTTCCATTCGTAGGCATAGCCTAAAAACTCTTCTCTACTTAAATCTTTTTTCTCAATGCCTTTTTCTTTGAGCATGGCCACCACTTTGGCTTCGGTGGCAATAGAAGCATGGTCGGTACCCGGTACCCAGCAGGCATTTTTACCTTGCATGCGGGCTCTACGAATTAATACATCCTGAATGGTATTGTTTAACATATGCCCCATGTGCAGTACCCCCGTTACATTGGGTGGCGGAATAACAATGGTATAGGGCTCCCGCTCATCGGGTAGGGAGCGAAAAAATTTCTTTTCTAGCCAGTAGCTATACCATTTTTCTTCTGCTTCTTTTGGGTTATATGTTTTAGAAATACTCATTTTAGGTTGTATGGCTGCAAAAATAGCATTTAAGCAAACAATTTCGACGGATTTTATAGCCTTTTTAGGAGAAAAATTTCATTTCACTTTATATTACTCTTATCTTCATAGTATAAAAAGCACAAATTAAGATATGAAATATTCATCCTATTGGCTGTTAAGTGCAGCTTTGCTTTGTGGATTATCGGCCTCGGCACAGCACGATTCGCCTAAAATTCCAAAGAAAAAATTTATTGACGCAAGTAACATGGACCTGAATTATAAGCCAGGTAATGATTTTAACTTGTATGCTAGTGGTACGTGGATTAAGAACAATCCGGTGCCTGCCAAAGAAACCCGTTGGGGTAGTTTTAACGTATTGCGTGATTTTAATATCAATGCTGTTAAAAATATTTTAATAGAAGCCGAAAATGATAAAACAGCGAAACCGGGTTCAGTAAAACGTCGTATAGGCGATTTTTATGCTGCTGGGATGGATAGCATTGGCATCGAAAAATTAGGTGCTAGTCCAATTTTACCCGAATTGGCAAAAGTTGCTTCGGTTACTAGTTTGGAAGATATTATTAGTGAAGCAGCCATAATGCGTACGCAAGGTTTAGGTTCTCCGCTATTTAGCTTTTATGTAGGCCAAGATCGTAAAGAAGCTACCAAACTGATTGCCCAACTTGGGCAGGGTGGAACTACTTTACCCGATCGCGATTATTATTTAAAAGCCGATGCCCGTACCCTGAAAATTCAAGATGCGTATAAAAAATACATTACGCAGTTGTTTGTTTTAAGTGGTAGTATGGATGAATTAGCTAAGAAAAATGCCGAAACTATTTTCGCTATTGAAAAAGCCTTGGCAACTGCACAAATGAGCCGTGTAGAAATGCGTGATCCGTATAAAACCTACAATAAATTTTCGGTAGCCGATTTTTCTAAAACCACATCAAACATGAATTGGGCCACCTTATTACCTAAAATGAAGGTAAGCGGTCAGGATACGATGTTGGTTGGTGCTCCTAAGTTTTTTACCGAGTTAAATGCTCTTTTAGTAGCCACTCCCGTAGCTGATTGGAAAACGTATTTGCAGTGGAATGTGCTAAAAACATCTGCACCTTATTTAAGTTCTGCTTTTGTGGATGCCAATTTTGCCTTTACACAAGTGCTCTCTGGACAAAAAGTACAAACTCCGCGTTGGCAACGCATGTCGCAATTAACCGATGGTACCTTGGGTGAATTGTTAGGCCAGTTGTATGTAGAAAAACATTTTAAGCCAGAAGCCAAAGTCCGTATGGAGCAAATGGTTGCTAATTTGATTAAGGCCTACGAAATACGTATTAAAAATTTAGATTGGATGAGTGCCGAAACGAAAGTAAAAGCCTTGGATAAATTGCATGCATTTACGCCTAAAATTGCCTATCCAGATAAATTTAAAAATTACGATGGCTTAACGGTTACTAAAACCAATTTCTTGCAAAATTTACGTAGTGCCGCCGTTTGGGGTTATGCTGATATGGTTAGTCAATTAGGCAAGCCAGTTGATAAAACTCGATGGGGCATGAGTACCCCAACGGTAAATGCTTACTACAGTCCGGTGCTAAATGAGATTGTATTTCCGGCAGGTATTTTGCAATTCCCATTCTTTGATGTCAATGCCGATGATGCGGTAAATTATGGTGGTATTGGAGCCGTTATTGGTCACGAAATTTCTCATGGTTTTGACGACTCTGGAAGTCAATACGATAAAGATGGTAACCTTAAAAATTGGTGGACTGCAGAAGATTTAGCCAAATTCAAAGAAAAATCCAAGGCTTTACAAGCACAGTTTGATGCTTATACCGTTTTAGATACCATTCACGTAAATGGTAAATTAACCATGGGCGAAAATATTGGCGATTTGGGTGGTTTAAATGCCGCTTATGAAGCTTACAAAATGACAGCCGAATGGAAGGCTGGAAAAGTAGTTGACGGCTTTACACCCGATCAACGCTTCTTTTTGGCTTGGGCACAAGTGTGGCGCACTACCATTTTGCCTGAAACAGCCGCTCAGTTAATTTTAACCGATTCGCATTCACCTGGTGAATACCGCACCATTGGTGCTCCTGTAAATATGGATGCTTGGTATAAAGCCTTTAACATTCAACCGGGCGATAAACTGTACAAAAAACCTGAAGACCGAATTAAGATTTGGTAAACAAATTCAAAGCCCCTGATTTCAGGGGCTTTTTTTATGCGTACATACTAAAGTGCTTGGACTTTGAGTTAATAGCGTATGATTTGGATATACCGCATAGAGCTATTCATCACTGTTTGTACAATTGTTTTTATTGTTTTTAACCTAAAAGGTGCGAACAAAGATTTTGGACTTTTGTTAAGTATTTTATTGGTAACAGTTTTTCTATTGGTGCTCGGTATTCTCCTGCAAATGTATTTCAATCAATTGATGGTAGCTATTTGTGTATTAGCCATTCCTACGCTACCGGTACTTCTTTATTCATTTTTTGTACTCCTATTTATCATTCTTAAGCCCGATTTTAAATAATTAGGCAACAAGAGCTGTGGCTAGTATCTTTGGGCAATGCAAACGCCCATTTTAGTCCCCACTGCCGATGGCTCATTAACCCTATTTCAACCCGAAGTAGGCGAACACTACCACTCTAAACATGGCGCACTGCAAGAGAGCAAGCACGTGTTTCTGGAATCAGGATTAGGTTATTTTTTGGCGCAAAACCCTCAGCCTGCGGTACGAATATTAGAAGTGGGATTGGGTACCGGTTTAAATTTCTTGTTAACGGCAGATTATGCTGCAAAAAATTCATTACAAATAGAATATACAGCTATAGAAGCCTATCCCTTATCCGAAACTTTAGTAGCGCAAACAGGTTATAGTCACTTTGTGGAAGAGGATATTTGGAAGGGATTTCTAGCCAACTATCAGCAAGCATTTTCGGTACCTACTGCCATTTCTTCTAGCATTAACCTAAACGTAGCCAAGAGTTTATTAGCCGATTTTACCATGGAAGGCCAAGTGGATGTGATTTATTTTGATGCCTTTGCAGCCATCCATCAACCCGAAATGTGGACGACTGAAGCGTTAGAAAAAGTTTGCAGGTATTTAAAACCTAGTGGTGTTTTTGTAACCTATGCCATTACTGGTAATCTTAAAAGAAGCATGAAAGCCTTGGGTTTTGCCATTGAGAAGGCTCCAGGCGCACCCGGAAAGCGTGAAATGCTCAGAGCAGTTAAACTAGTTTAATCGATTGGCGGAGTTGAGTTGCGTAAAGCCAACCAACTCATCCCAGCGGCCACCCGGCTTGCGGTAATACACTAAAATTTGGTAATTGTTTTCCGTTTCTATGTGTGAACCTTCAAAATAGGTGTTATTTAATACACCATCTGCTGCTAGCCAAACGTATTGGTAATCGTATACACCTTGTTTCACAAATGCATTTCCCACAAATTTTCGGCTCGATTCTAGGTAAGTAAGTTTATTTTCTTCTTTCAATTGAAAATTATTGAAAGCCCCTATGATGTATGCTGCGCCATTTTCTTTGGGTTTTGTGGCATTTAATCGGAATTGAACGGTAGCGTAATCGGCATCGGTTGTTGGGCTTCTGCCTTCTTGGTTTCGTATAAAAAATGCACCATTTGCATCAAAAACAAAACTATATGCCGCTGTTGCATACGAAGGTTCTGGCGTTAGTGTTACCCAATTGGCCGAATCTTTAGTGATGGTACTTACACGTTCCGATTGGTAGCGCAAACTTCGCAAATCGAAATGCCGAAACTCATTTCCGCCAGCAAAATCTAAGGTGTTTAGGTCGTTATAAACAAGCGCATCGCTACGCACAAAAGTTGGTTTTGTAATTTTTTGAGCACCGGCTACTTGGCCATTTTGAAAAACCTTGGCCCACACATCAAGGTAGGGGTTTTGTATACTTAGGCCCGAGGGTTGTATGCTGAAATTAATTTTTTGATTTTCATTTCTTTCCGATACGTTTGAAGAACGTACCAGTTCAGCCTGAACACTTACACGCTTACTTTCTACATAAAATTGCCTAGTTAGCAGTATTTTACGAGGGTTAGCATCTTCATACACTTTAAGCAAATAATTACCAGATAGTTTTGGTTTGATGCTAAAATTCGGCAGAATGATTTCATAATGCGTATATTTTTGCAGGGTATTAAAAGAGGAACGGTAGTTGGTTATCCGCTCTTCGGGAAAACTTTCTAAAAACTCAATGGGTGAGAGGCGACTGCTATTCCACTCGGCATCGCAGTGTTCTACGCTATAATAGATAGATCGGATACCAGGGCGTAAATCATCAAAGCCCAACAAGAGTTCTTCGGAAGAATTTAAGGTGTAAATTGGAAAAGATTGCTCCTTGTTTCGGTTGTAAAATTCTACCGTGCGTATTTCTGGAATATAGGTTGCGTTTTCGTAGCTATAAGCTTGTTCTGGAGCGCTTAATGGAATTACTTTTAACTTTTTTTGTCCCCAAGCAAGGCTGCCTAGCGCTATAAAAAGTAAGGTTAATCCGGTTTTTAGCAGGATTCTAATTCCAGAATTTGTTCGGCCAGTGCTTCCCATGCTACTTGTGTTTGGTTAAGCGTACTTTTTACTTCTTCATAACGTGTGGTATGCTCCGAAAGTTTAGCAACATCGCTGTAAATTTCGGGCTTGGCAAGCGAATTTTCAATTTCACTTAAATCTTGTTTTAAGCTAGCAAGACTTTCCTCCAAGGTACCAATTTCTTGATTCAATTTTTTTAGCATCTTGTTGTTATCTTCTTGCACTGGATCATTTTCAACTTTTTTTGTTTCTTTAAGCGGTGAAGGCGCCAAATTAGCTGGTTTACTCGGGCGCTTGGCTAGCCATTCTTCGTACTCGGCATAGGTGCCTGGGTACTCTTTAATTTGTTGATCTTCAATATACCAAATTTTATTGGCCACATTATCTAATAAATAACGGTCGTGTGAAACCACAATAAAGGTACCTTCATATTGCCTTAAGGCTTGTATGAGGATGTTTACCGATTGAATATCTAAGTGGTTGGTGGGCTCATCGAGAATTAAAAAATTGGCGTCGGCTGTAAGTGCTTTAGCCAAGGCTACCCTCGATTTTTCGCCTCCCGAAAGTACTTTAATGCGTTTAAATACATCATCGCCGGTGAATAAGAAACAACCCAGAATAGAGCGCAATTCCGTTTCGGTATGTTTGGGTGCAAAGGTCTGTAATTCGTTTAAAATTGTATTATCTAGGTGGAGTGCTTCTAGTTGATGTTGCGCAAAAAAGGTTTGCGTAACGTTATGCCCAGTTTCGCAGGTGCCCTCAAATTTCTTGTCGGCAGCGGCAATAATACGCAACAAGGTTGATTTACCGCGGCCATTGGCACCTATTAATGCAATTTTATCACCTTTTTCAATGGTGGCGGTAGTATTTGTTAAGATAGGAAGGTTAGGGTACGATTTAGAAACGTGTTCCATACGAATAACATGGCGGCCCGATTGTTTGCTGAATTTAAAACTGAAGTTTACACTCGGGTTATCGTCGTCCACATCGTCTACACGTTCCAAGCGTTCCAGCGCTTTAATTCGCGATTGGGCCATTTTAGCCTTACTGGCTTTGGCCCTAAAGCGTTCAATTAGCTTTTCTTCTTGCTTAATTTTTGCTTGTTGATTTTTGTATTGTCCGCTTTGAATTTCTTCTCTAAGTCCTTTTTCTTCTACATAAAAAGAATAATTTCCGGCATACGGTGTTAATTTTCCTTTACGAGATTCCACAATTTTATTCACTACACGATCTAAAAAATACCTGTCGTGAGATACAATAACGATGGCCCCCTCAAAGGCTTGTAAATAGCTTTCTAGCCATTTAATGGAGGGTAAATCCAAGTGGTTGGTAGGCTCATCGAGTAATAAAATATCTGGTGTTTGTAAGAGTATTTTGGCAAGAATAACCCGCATGCGCCAACCTCCAGAAAATTCAGAAAGCTGACGTCGGGTATCGGCATCAGAAAAACCTAAACCCGCTAAAATTTCGTGTGCCCGGTATTCAATATTGTAGCCATCTAGGGCTTCAAATTCGTGTTGTTTATCACTTAGTTTATGCAATAGGTCTTCCGAATAATCGGTTTCCAGTTTTTTTAATAAGCTTTCAATTTCATCGTGCAATTGGTTTTGGCGTTCAAACGCCTCCATGGCTACATGTAAAATGGTGTTATCTACTTGTGAAGAGAGTAAATCTTGGTTCAGGTATCCCATTTTAAGATCCTTTGCCATAGAAATGGTTCCGCTAGTAGGGGTATAATCGCCTACAATAATTTTAAGGAGGGTAGTTTTTCCAGTTCCATTGGCGCCAATAAGTCCAATTTTTTCACCTGGTTTAATGTGCCAGTTGGCATCGTCGTATAAGGCTCTGGCGCCAATCTCGAAGGTTAAGTTGTTTATTGCGATCATGAAGCCGCGAAAATACGAAAAACGAGCTTAATTACCTGTTTTTTCGTTTATTTTGTAGCTTTTTATTTATTTTCCAAGTAAGGTAAGCGGTGCCTGAACCTAGTAGTGCGCCTACTAACACATCGCTTGGGTAATGCACACCCAAATACATGCGTGAGTAGCCCACGGCTGCTGCATAGGTATAGGCGGGTGCAACTACATACCATTTGCGGAAGTTTAAGCTGAGTGAAGTTGCCGTTGAAAAGGCAGATGAGGTGTGACCCGAAGGCATGGAGTAACTTCCACCGGTACCTTTTTTATAAATTAATTCCGGATAGGCCTCAAATGGTCGGGTACGTTGGAATGTTCTTTTGAGTAATAGTGTAAATGCTTCATTGGCTAAAAACGAAACGCCCATGCTTAGTCCATAATTTTTAATAGTTGCATCGTGTTTTATAGATCCTGCAATATAAAGCCCAATAGGTAGGGCTAGATCAATTTCGACAGAGCTGTTAGAAATAAATTGCCAGGTTTTGTCTTGTACCTGGGGAGCACTATTCAGTTTGTCTAATAGGCGAATATCCCAATTTTGAGCATGAGCGGATAAACTCAACACTAAAAGAAAAAAGCAAAGACTATTTTTAAGAACTTTCATATATTTTCACAATATACGTATCTGATTCGCATTTGTTGTCTATTCAATCTAAAACCCTATTTTTACAACATGTACGGCCTTGTTAAATACATTCTTTTTTTAATTTCTCCAGAACGAGTTCACCATTGGGTAATGGCTGGGCTAAAAGCAACGTGTTCGATTGGTGTTTTTAGAAAGGCAATACAATCAGTCTACACGCTAGATGATTCCAAATTGGCTAAAGAAGTGTTTGGTTTAACCTTTAAAAATCCGGTTGGCCTAGCCGCAGGTTTCGATAAAAATGCTGAGTATATAGAAGATTTGGCCAGTTTTGGTTTCGGTTTCATAGAAATAGGAACCGTAACGCCTTTGCCGCAGCCCGGAAATCCTACACCTCGTATGTTCCGCTTGCCTGCCGATGAAGGCTTAATTAATCGCATGGGTTTTAATAACCAAGGGGTTGATGTGGTAGCAGATCGGTTAAGCCGAGTAGAACGCAATGGATTAATTATTGGTGGAAATATTGGTAAGAATAAAGCCACGCCGAATGAAAAGGCGGTAAACGATTATGTGATTTGTTTTGATCGTTTATTTGATGTGGTGGATTATTTTGTAGTGAATGTGAGTTCACCCAACACACCCGGACTGCGTGAATTGCAAGAAAAAGAGCCTCTTAAACACATTCTGAAAACCTTACAAAAGCGCAATAATAAAGGAGGTCTATCTAAACCTATTTTGTTAAAAATTGCCCCCGATTTAAGCGATGCTCAATTAGATGATATTGTAGAAATTGTGCTAGAAAGCCAAATTGCCGGTGTGATAGCCACCAATACCACCTTAAATCGTGATGGCTTAGCTTCTGCTAAAATTCTAACAAATGAAGCCGGAGGCCTTAGCGGAAAGCCACTCAGCCAACGTGCTACCGAGGTAATTGCCTACCTGAGTAAAAAATCTAAGAATGCTTTTCCAATTATTGGGGTGGGAGGTATTCACTCTGCCAAAGATGCACTCGAAAAGCTACAGGCAGGTGCCAGTTTGGTTCAGGTGTATACCGGCTTTATTTACGAAGGCCCGGGTTTAATTAAAGCCATTAATAAAGGCATAGCCCAAAATTAATTTCCATTACTTGCTCTAAACAAAAAAACCCGATTAATTGCTTAATCGGGTGATTTATATATGTTTATCGGCAAAATGCCGGTTTTGCAACTTATTTCGCTTTAGCTTCAATTTGAGCCAAAACAGCATTGTTTTTAGAAACTTGGCTGCTAGCTTTCTCTTTTGAACGGCTACCCACTTCAATGTTATGAGCCATTTTCAAAAATTGCACTTCTAAACGAGAAACGGTTTTGTTTCTTCTGTCTTTTCTTTTTAAACGAGTTACTCCCATGGTCTTTCTTTTTTAAGTTTTTTCTTGAGGTCGGAAGCGGATTCGAACCGCTGTAGCAGCTTTTGCAGAGCTGAGCCTAGCCACTCGGCCATCCGACCCTTTATTCAAGGACTGCAAAAATAGTAAAATATTATTTTTATAACCATAAATACTCAGCTTTTCTTTGCTGAAACTCTTTGTAAAAAATATATCTAGCAAAATTTAGGCTTTAACGCTGTATTCACATCGCCAATGGTATCTTTGCCGCATGAATTATGCCTCGGTAGAAAATGTAAGCAAGTCGTTTGGAATACGTACCCTCTTTAAAAATATTACGATTAATATAGATGAAGGCGATAAAATTGCCTTAGTGGCCCGTAATGGGAGTGGCAAAAGCACGCTCATGAAAATCTTAGCCGGATTGGATACGCCCGATAGCGGCACCGTTTGGGTGCATAAAGATATTAAAACCGTGATGTTGCAGCAGGATAACGATTTTGACGGCACTAAATCTATTTGGGATAATGTTCTTCGCCTAGAAAACCCCGTTGTGCAGGTGGTAAAAGAGTATGAATTGTTTTTAGAAGAAGGCTCTGACGATCACGATAAATTGGCCAAGCTTATGGGCGATTTGGATGAGTTAAATGCCTGGACTTTTGAAAGCGATTTAAAACAGATTTTAGGAAAATTAAATCTCCATCATCTTAACGAACCCATGGCTACCTTAAGTGGTGGACAAAAGAAACGTGTAGCACTTGCCCAGGCACTTATTGAGGCACAATTACACGAAGGTAAGTGTTTGCTTATTTTAGATGAGCCCACCAACCACCTCGATGTAAGCATGATAGAGTGGCTAGAAGATTATTTAAGTGCCCAAAAACTTACCTTATTGCTGGTAACCCACGATCGATATTTTTTAGATGCCGTATGCAATGAGATTGTAGAGATTGATGAGGAAAAGGTTTTTGTATACAAAGGTACCTACGATTATTTTTTAGAGCAAAAGAGCTTGCGCCAAGAAATGGAGCAAAGCGAACTAGAAAAAGATAAAAATACCTACCGCAGAGAGTTGGAGTGGATGCGTAGACAACCCAAAGCTAGAACTACCAAAAGTAAAAGCCGACAAGATGCCTTTGCTGGGGTAGAAGATCGGGTTAAAAAGAAAAATGAAGTAAATGAAGTATCTCTGCAAATAAAAATGACCCGATTGGGTGGAAAAATTCTGGAGTTGAAAAATGTATCGAAGAGCTTTGGTGATTTATGCATTTTAAATGATTTTGAATATACTTTTCAACGGGGAGAACGCATTGGTGTAGTGGGTAAAAATGGCGTTGGTAAATCTACTTTTCTTAAAATAGCCCTGCAATTAGAACAACCCGATAGTGGTACCATTGATCATGGGGGCACCGTAGTTTTTGGCAATTTTGGTCAGGATGGGCTGAGCTATGAAGAGGATGTACGAGCCATTGAATACGTAAAAACCATGGGCGAATATTTCCCAATGGCCGACGGCTCCAAAATTGGCGCCAGCCAGTTTATGGAAAAATTCGGGTTTAATGCCCAACAGCAATATACTCCATTAAGTAAACTGAGTGGCGGAGAGAAACGTCGCTTACAATTGTTGAGCGTATTGTTTCGCAACCCCAATTTTTTGGTACTCGATGAGCCAACCAACGATTTAGATTTACAAACCCTGCGTACCCTAGAGGAGTTTTTACTAGAATATCCCGGCTGTATACTCATTGTAAGCCACGATAGGTATTTTATGGACCGTATGGTTGATCACCTTTTTGCTTTTGAAGGAAACGGCGTAGTGCGTGATTATCCGGGCAATTATACCCAATATCGGGAGGCCTTGCTTAATGGCTTAATACAGGATGAAAAAGCAGCACACCAAATCATGGTAGATAAAAGCCAGCCTAAGGCTCCCACGAAAGAAAAAGTACAACTATCATTTAATGAAAAACGAGAGTTTGAAGCATTGGAAAAAGAAATTGCGCTGCTTGGAGAAGAAAAAACCACCCTGGAGAGCGCTATGAATGCAGGCATGGGCTATGATGAATTGCAAAATGCCGCCGAACGAGTTCAAGTATTGGTGGATTTGTTGGATGAAAAAGAATTGCGCTGGTTAGAATTGAGCGAAAAACAAGCTTAGGCTTTACGGCGTACTTCGGCACAAAAAATACCGGCACTTACCGCCACATTTAACGATTCGGCAGCACCAAACTGAGGTATGGTTACCTGATTGCTTACTTTTTCCAAAATTTCGGGTCGAATGCCATTGCCTTCGTTGCCTAAAATTAGTAGCCCTTCGGTACCAAATTTGGTTTCAAAAATAGAGGTTCCGCCCAGGGTAGCAGCGAAAGTGGGTAAACTGCTGTTACGTATTAAAACTTCTAAATTGGTGTAAATAATATCCATTCTGGCTAAAGAGCCCATGCTAGCTTGTACCACCTTAGGGTTGTAAGCGTCTACGGTATCGTTAGAGCAAATTACTTGCTTAAACCCAAACCAGTCGGCGGTACGTATAATGGTACCCAAATTACCCGGATCTTGTATGCCATCGAGGAGTAAATGGAAGGTATTGGCTTCAATGGTGAGTTCTTTTTCATCATTTTGGGGTATATATACCACCGCCAATACGTCTTGAGGTGTAGTTAAACCCGATATTTTAGCAATTTCATCAGCTTTAACCTCTAATAACTTTATATTTTGGGAGATTTTGCCCAATTTTGGGAGTACAGTAGAAGTGCCATAAACGGAGTGTATACGATATCCAGATTGAAGAAATTCGAGAACAGATTTTAGCCCCTCCACCACAAAAAGAGCTTGCTCTTTACGGTATTTCTTTTGCTGCAATGATTTTATAAAACCGATCTCTGATTTTGAAAGCATACGTCACCAAGCCAAATTTTGTTCGTGCAATAATACTGCTTTTTGTGGTTATTTCTGCCATGGGATGTTCGTCTACTCGGTTTTTACAAAAAGATGAAGTACTGGTGCGTAAAATAAAGTTAAAAAACATAGATCTTCGTTTTGAAGAACAAGCCTATGAATACGTACAACGAGATTTGCAGAAGCCATCCTGGTTAAACTTGCGTTTATATATTTTAGCAAATACTAAACACGGAAAGTACCGTACCGAAAACATAAAAAAAATAGGCGAAGCGCCTGCTTTGTTAGATAGCTCTTTGGTAGAAATATCTAGAACACAAATAGAGAAATTTTTACAAACTAAGGGCTTTCTAAGTGCAAAAGTTCAAAGTACTATTGCTATTGAAAAACAAAAGGCACGCATTACGTTTACTGCCAATGCTGGAGAAGAATATACTATAAATGAGATGAGTTATTCTATTCCCGATAGCTCTGTGCGGAGTTTATATTTAAAAAATCAAGCATCAATTTCGAGTATTGCAGTAGAAAAACGCTACGATGCCGATACCTTAAACGCAGAGAGAGAACAAGTTTACCAATTGATGAAAAAAAATGGGTATTACGAGTATTTGCGTCAGTATTTACGTTTTGAAGTAGATACGAATGGCCTTAAAAACAAAACGAATTTAAAACTGCTTATTAGCAATCCCCCTGGTAAGTTAGCACACGAAGCCTATACTATTGGGGATAGTTATTTGGCTATTCGTACCAGTACCGGTGCACTTGCAGGAGCAAAAGTTGATTCAGCTGTGCTCGATAATCAGTATTATCTCAAAGATTATTCGGGTAGGTTTAAATTGAAACCCATTACAAGGTATATATTTTCTAAAAAAGGGAGTAAGTATAGTTTAGAGGCCGAAAACTTAAGCTATGACCGCTTATATGATTTAAGCGTATTTAGAAATATAAAAATTAGTTATCAAAAGCAGTCTGATTCCTCACATGTGTTAGATGCTATTTATGATTTTACGCCACTCAAAAAAATGTCTAATCGACTAGAGGGTGAATACACGTTAAATGCAGCTAGAAATGGGTTTAATATTGGTAATACGTATACCAATCGTAATTTATTTGGTGGCGCCGAGCAGTTTGACCTGAAGTTTAGATATGGTGTATTGTTCGAATCTAAATCCTTGAGCCAGCTTTCTGATAGAGCATTTAACCGAGAATTTGAATTGGGTGCCAATTTAATATTCCCTCGTATTGTAATACCTTTTAAGAATACCGTTTCGAGCAAAAACGGCTTATCGCACACCACCTTTTCTACGAGTTTCCAATATTTTCGCCAAAAAAATGCCTTCGAAAATCGCACCTTCATCAATGCCATTTCATACGATTGGATGGAAACCAAGTTTAAAAAACACACTTTTACGCCCTTCAATTTAGAGTATAGGAATGGCCAATTAGATGCCGATTTTAGAGATTATTTAAATGCAAATGGCTTTGGATTGTATGTAAAAACCAACGATAGGCAATTTGTAAACTTTGGTAGCCAGTACGCATTTACGCTCAATAATATTTTATTAAGCACCCAGAGCAATTTCTTTTATTTAAAAGCCTCTGCAGATTTAAGTGGTAATACCTTGGGCTTGTTAAATAAAGCATTGAATTTAAAAATTGATGAAAAGGGTTACAGAACGGTATTTGGTTTACCTTATTTGCAATACGCTAAGGCGGAATTAGATTTACGTTGGTATAAACACTTTGGTGGCGATAAGCAATTGGTTTTTAGGTTGAATCCGGGAGTAGGCATTCCGTATGGTAACAATACTGCTCTACCTATTGAGAAGAATTTTTTTGCAGGTGGAACAAACGGTATTAGAGCTTGGCAAGCTAGAACTCTAGGCCCGGGTAATTATAACAGAGCAGATATTGATCCGCAGATTCGGCAAAACCTACGTAATTTAGATCAGTTAGGAGAGATTAAATTTGAGGGTAACCTAGAATATCGTTTTAAGATATTAAATAATCTATTCGGCGCCAAAGTAAAAGGGGCTGCCTTTACCGATTTTGGAAATATTTGGCGCATTCGTGCTGTGGCCGAAAATCCTGGAGGAGAATTCAATTCATCTAAATTCTTTAAGCAATTTGCCATAGGGGCGGGTGCAGGCTTACGTTTCGATATGGATTATTTTATATTCCGTTTAGATGCCGCCGTTAAAATTCGCGATCCGCAGTTTACCGGCTCCGATCAGTGGGTTATAAAAAACATGTTTAATAAAGAGTTTAAACAAATCTATGCCACCACACACTATCCAGATGTATATCGCTTTGTGCAATATAATTTTGGTATAGGGATGCCATTTTAATCTAAACTACGCTTGTTGTAAAGCAAAAATCCTGCATGAAACATTACTCCGATAGGTTTTTGTGAATCATCGTATCGATTTATACTGAAGCTTATGGGTCCAATTGGGCTCTGATACACCAAGCCTGCGGTAGCCACATACCGAGCTTTAGAAGCCTTATGCCACGTTACATCTTGTAAACCAACAAGTTCATATCCTTTAATGGATTTAAACAAGTAAGCCTCCAATCGTAAATCAATATTTTTGCGCAGCGAAATGATATTTCTTAATCCCCCAGCAACATAAGAATTGGCTCTAAATCCTTCGAAAAATATCGATTTTGAATCTTGTAAGGGATAAAAAGTGGGGGCGCTTAATAAGGTAGATTTATAGGTGCTAAATAGTGGTTTATTTGTCAGTACCGATTCTAATGCATAACCAAATGTGATGTGTTTTCTGCTGATGGGGTAATGCTCTATACTTGCTTTAAGGCGTAACCAATTGTGTGTTTTTTCAATGGGATGCAATTGTGCGAAAATAGATTCATTGCGCAATACATTACCTGGTAAGTAGTTTTCTGTTCCTCCAAAAAATGCGGTTTGCAACTGAAAAAACAGGCCTTTGGTTGCATATTGTTTTTTGTTTAAGCTATTCTTACTTAAATCAAGGGCTACTTTAAAGCCAGCAAAGGTACTCTCATCAAAAACATCGCCGTATACATAATTGTTGTTGGGGCTAAACCGATCGTTAAAATCGAAATAACCTCCTAAAAACTCTAGCTTACCACTACGGCCAAAGGGGGTACCTAGTTTGACTATCCATTGCCTGTCCGATTGATCGACATAGGTTGGTTTTACCTTATCTACTATAATTTGGCTGGTACTGTAAAAGTTCCAATGGTTGTAGGTAAACTCGGTTTCTAGATAATAGGGTCGGGTAGTGGGTACATCCATTCTAACCGTAGTTTGCACCGATTCGTAAAACCTACCTGAATAGAGGTTTGCTCCAACAGTGTAAGATTGCTTATCAAGAAAATTATATTGCAGTCCTAAAAATACATTGCTTACAGGCCTGCTTGATATACTGCCTCCAAAATCTATCCTAAAGTTTTTTTGTGGTTTTACTTGTAACTCAAAGGTGGTATGTTGGGCAGAAGAATCTTGGTAAATTCGTGGATAGATAGTCTCAAAATTCTCATCGGCAGCTAGTCTATAGTACCCATCTTTTATACCCAGCAAGTCTAATTCTTGTTTTTTGGGTAAAAAAACATGTGTTACATAGGCTCTTTGTTTAGAGTTTATGCCATTAATAAGCACTTCATCAAAAACAAGGTTGGCATTTTTATTTGTAAATGCAATTCGCTCTTCTTTTAATTTATAAGAATCGCTACGAAGTTTTACAGCTTTCAAGATGTTTGGCATATCGGCCATGGTGGCATCGTACCCACTTTTAATAATGGCTGTAACCTCACTAAAATTGGTGGCCGAAAACGAGCTAATATTGGGCTGTATCACGGTTCCGTTTTTACCTACGCTTGCTGTATCCGAATTGGCTAAAAACATATACATCAAAAAGCGGTTTACAACCCGATCATCATTCTCTGTTGGGTACTCATTGTATGTTTTTGAAGAAACATTTACACCGATGATGTAATCTGGATTGAAGTCTTTCTTCATCACATCTAGAGGGAAGTTGTTGTAAATCCCCCCATCAAATACATACCTATTACCCACTTTTACTGGCCGGTAAACTAGTGGAACGGCCATAGTGCCTCGTACGGCCTCTACCAAACTGCCGCTGCCAATGGGTACCATTTTTTTATCAAAAATATCCGATACAATGCAACGGTAGGGTACAAAAAGGTTGTCAAAATTGTTCTGTGCAGAAGCGGAGGCTTGTCCCAATAATTGCAACAAGGCAAAGTTTAACGGAATATCGTTTACTAAATTGGCTCTAAAACTGGCATTAAAACTGGTATCTATTTCTAGCTTGGCATTTAAAAAGGCAGGGTTATCGGGTTTTTTCTTAAAGTAATACCTAAAATCACTTTTAAAACGTCCGTTTACCCATTCTTGAAAATCATCGCTTTCTGCGATGTATTCAATTTCGGAGGGAGAATAACCAGCAGCATATAAGGCACCAACAATGCCGCCCATAGAGGTACCAGTTATATAATCAATAGGAATGTGATTTTCTTCTAAGGCTTTTAAAACGCCAATGTGCGCCAAGCCTTTTGCACCACCACCACTCAATACCAAGCCTACTTTTTGGCCTTTTACTTGGGTGAGTACTAATAACGTGAGACTGAATAGAACAAATTTTTTCATAGGTATTGTTCTTTTTATATGTGTAGATGCCTCATATTCGGCTATTGCCGAAAAATGGGTCTAAAATAAATTCAATTCTTTGATTTTGTTGATCACAAAATCAATCTCCTCTTTGGTAGTAAATTTACTAAAAGAGAAACGAACTGCAGGTCGTGAACTATCGGCTCCAATGCCGTTTAACACATGAGATCCTATGTTGCTGCCCGAGCTGCATGCACTGCCTCCAGAGGCAGAAATACCGGCAATATCTAAATTAAAAAGCAACATATCGGCCATTTCCATTTTTGGGAAAGCAACATTAAGCACCGTATATAGGCTATTTTCTGCTGCTGTTTCTCCATTAAAATCAACTCCAGAAACAGTTTTTTTCAACTCTTCCATCATGTATACTTTTAGTTCTTGGATATGAGCCTGATGTTTATCCATATTTGCATAAGCCAATTCCAAAGCTTTAGCTAGGCCTACAATACCATACACATTTTCTGTGCCACCCCGCATGTTGCGCTCTTGAGCGCCACCATATATAAACGGCTTAATTTTTATTTTATGGTTGATGTATAAGAAGCCAACACCTTTTGGGCCGTGAATTTTGTGAGCTGCACACACTAAAAAATGCGCCTTTAGTTTGCTTAAATCGTGGCGATAATGCCCCATTGTTTGCACCGTATCGCTATGGAAAAGTGCATCGTATTGTTCACAAAGTTCGCCAACGTGCTCAATATTGGTAAGGGTACCAATTTCGTTATTGGCATGCATCAGCGATACAAATGTTTTGGGATGTGTTTTAAGTAATTCCTCTAAATGCGCTAAATCAATTCTTCCTTTTTCGTTTATGTTTACGAAGCTGAGTTTTATAATGCCTTCATAAGCCAAAGCCTCCAAGGTGTGTAAAACGGCATGGTGCTCAATTTTAGACGTAATGGCATGCGTAATGCCATGATCTAGAATGCCACAGCGAATGGCTGTATTATCTGCCTCGGTGCCTCCTGATGTAAAAAATATCTCTGCTGGGGAGGTATTTAATAAACTTGCAATCGTTTTGCGTGCTTTTTCAACCACCGAACGAACTTCACGGCCGTGTGCATGTATAGACGATGGATTGCCAAATTGGTTTTCCATTACGTTGCACATTTCTTTTATTACCTCTTTATCGAGAGGGGTAGTGGCGGCATTATCTAAATAAACTCTCATGGTATTAGTGGAGGTTCGCTATGGTTTTAATATCTGAAATAATGCGGTGAGCCAATGCATCGGCCTCGGCTGCTGTACTGCTTTCAGAATAAATACGAATAATAGGTTCGGTATTAGATTTTCTTAGGTGTACCCATTGTTTATCAAACTCTATTTTAACGCCATCTATGGTGCTTATAGGTTGATTTTTATATTTTTCTGCTACTTGTTTAAGTAAGCTATCAATGTTTAAATCGGGTGTTAAATCGATTTTATTTTTGGAGATAAAATAGCTCGGATAGCTTTTTCTTAGGCTTAAAATATCTTTTCCACTTTTGGCTAAATGGGTTAAAAATAAGGCAATGCCTACCAAGGCATCCCGCCCATAATGCGAAGTCGGATAAATTACTCCACCGTTGCCTTCGCCGCCAATTACGGCTTTACTGGCTTTCATTAGGGTAACCACATTTACTTCGCCAACGGCTGCAGCATGGTACTTTTGACCTTTTTGTTCGGTTACATCTCGTAGCGCTCGGGTAGAAGAGAGGTTAGAAACCGTGTTTCCTGGAGTATGGCTAAGTACATAATCGGCTACCGCTACCAGGGTGTATTCTTCGCCAAACATGGAGCCGTCTTGGCAAACAAAGCATAAGCGATCTACATCCGGGTCAACAGCAATGCCTAAATCGGCTTTTTGTTTAATAACCTCGTTTGATAAATCTTTTAAATTTTCGGGCAGTGGTTCCGGATTGTGCGGAAATTGACCATTAGGGGTATCGTGTATAGAATAAATAGTTTCTACACCCAATGCCTGTAGAAGGGCTGTCACAAAAATACCACCGCTCGAATTTACGCTGTCTACGGCTATTTTAAAGTTAGCGGCTTTAATGGCTGCCACATCTACCAAGTCAAGCGCTAGTATGTGGTCTATGTGTTTTTGAAGATAGCTGTCGTTGGGAATTACTTTTCCCAAATCATCTACTTCACAAAAAGTTAATTCATTACTTTCGGCTAAACGTAAAACCTCTTTTCCATCTTCGTCGCTAATAAATTCGCCGGTATGGTTGAGTAGTTTTAAGGCATTCCATTGTTTTGGGTTGTGGCTAGCTGTTAAAATAATACCACCGCCGGCTTGTTCCATGGGTACGGCTAATTCTACCGTTGGGGTGGTAGATAGTCCTAGGTAAATCACATCAATTCCTAAACCCTGCAGGGTGCCAATTACTAAATTGCGTACCATTTCGCCCGAAATTCGGGCATCTCTGCCTACTACAATTTTACGATTCTTGGTATGTTGTACCACCCATGTACCGTATGCCGCAGTAAATTTCACAATATCTAGTGGGGTAAGGCCTTCTCCTGGTTTGCCGCCAATGGTTCCTCGTATGCCCGAAATGGATTTTATTAAACTCACTTTCAATTTTCTTTATATCTCAAAAATACACTTTTCGGCTTAAATGAGCAGTAGATTTTACGCCTAATCTGCCAAAATTTATTCGATATATTTGTAGCTTGATCACGAGATAAGAGATGACTAAAGAATGGTTTAAAAATTGGTTCGATTCGCCCTATTATCACCTACTTTACCATCAGCGTAACGATGCTGAGGCAGAGGTATTTATAGATAATTTATTGGCGTATTTGCAACCAGAACCAGAGGCTAGTTTTCTTGATATTGCTTGCGGAAGAGGCCGGCATGCCATCTATTTAAACAAAAAAGGTTTTTCGGTAACAGGTGTCGATTTGTCTGAATCGAACATTTTATTTGCCCAAGAATTTCAACAAGAAAGCTTGCATTTTTTTGTGCACGATATGCGAAAGGCCTTTACGGGTGAATCTTTTGATACTATTTTCAATTTGTTTACTAGTTTTGGCTACTTCGATACGTTTGAAGATCACGTGCTTGCCCTGCAGCAGTTTAATAGATCTGCAAAACCCAATAGTATTTTGGTGCTCGATTATTTCAATACCACCAAAATAATGAAGAATTTGGCTCCAACAGCACATAAATCTATCCAGGGGATAGATTTCAGTATTGTTAAAGAGGTGCTTAACGACCGGATTGTAAAGACTATTGCGTTTAGTGATAAGGGTATCAATTATTCCTATCAAGAGCGGGTTCAAGCATTTCTAAAGGCCGATTTTGAAAAGCTATTTGCACAAAGTGGTTGGATTATAGAAGATTGTTTTGGAGATTATGAGTTAAATCCCTTTGATGAAGTGCACTCCGATCGCTTGATATTTATTTGTAAGAAAGCTCTATGATAAATCAACTTATACAGCTAGATCAGCATTGGTTTTCTACCATCAATCAGGGCTTAGCCAACCCGGTATTTGATGTACTCATGCCCATTCTTCGGAACCGCTTAACTTGGGTGCCGCTCTATCTGGTGGCTACTTATTTTGCTATCAAAAAATTTGGCAGAGTGGGGGGCTTTATGCTCTTGTTTGGTATTTTATGTTTTGCATTAGCTGATTATACATCGGCTACTATACTCAAACCTTGGTTGGCTCGGTTAAGGCCCTGCAATACACCCGGTTTGAGTGTGCGTACGCTTGTAGATTGTGGCACTGGTTTCAGTTTTCCTTCATCGCATGCTTCTAACCACTTTGCATTGGCTGTCTTTTTTGTCGTGCTGTTTGGTAGGCATTTTAAAGGAGCAATTGCAGGGCCTTTACTTTGGGCTTTTTCTATTGCCTTTGCCCAGGTATATGTAGGTGTACATTTCCCTATTGATGTAATTAGCGGAGCCGGTATAGGTACACTCATAGGTTTACTTATGGGCTATATTTTTAAACATTTTTTTCAACTGAATTATGGAAATCTGGAAGGTAATAGTACTATTTAGTAGCGCCCTAATTGGCGGTTTAACAGTTTTTCTTTCGAAACAAATTAGTGCTAATGGGCTTAAGCTTATTCTTTCTTTTAGTGGCGCCTATTTGTTTGCCATTACTGTTTTACATTTAATTCCAGAAGTATATATAGGCGGTTCGGCTAGTATGGGCTTATATATTTTAGGTGGATTTGTGTTTCAAATTGTTTTGGAACAATTTTCTGAGGGTATTGAGCACGGACATATTCACATTCATAGCCATGCTCAAAAAACTTTTCCCATTGGTGTGATGTTGAGTTTATGTATACATGCCTTTTTTGAAGGTATCCCTTTAGTGAGTGCAAGTGGTAACGAATTGGTTTTTGGAATAGCCTTACACCACTTACCAGCTGCTTTTGCATTGGCTACGGTATTGCTTCATCATGCTATAACGGGCTATCGCTTAGTTAGTTATTTAGCTTTATTTGCATTCATGTCGCCATTGGGTTATTGGGCGGGTACGCAAGCCCAAGCAGGGAGTATTGATGCGTGGATACAACCCATTATGGCGGTAGTAATTGGTATGTTTCTACATATTTCCACTACCATTCTATTCGAATCGAGTGTGGATCATCGATTTAATTTTAAGAAAATGTTAGCGGTATTATTGGGTTTGGCCGGTGCCATTCTGGGTTTTGCCTCTAGCCTCTAAACTTATCGAGTAAATCGCAAAGTTTAGCAGCTTCATCTGCAGTTAAATTATCTTTCAATACTTCATCCATATCCATGGCTACATCCAATTCTTGCAAAATAGCTAGGCCTTGTTTAGAAATGAGTATATCTACTGCTCGACGATCTTTTTCGTTCGCCGTTCGGCTTAGTAAGCCTTTTTTATGCAAGCGTTCCACAATTCTAGAGGCGTCAGACATTTTATCTAACATGCGATCACGCAATAAATTAACCGTAGCGGGGTTAGGAAATTGCCCTCTAAGAATGCGTAAAATATTGTATTGTTGAAGAGTGATATCTCTATCGTCTAAGCGCTCTTTTAATAAATTGGTAATCCAGCCGTAGGTATAAATTATATCTACAATAGCTTTATGGTAGTTGCTTGTAAATTTGTTTGAGGATATTTCGTCTTCTAATCTCATAATATTTTACAATTTTAATAAAAATATTAATTAAAAAGATAATTTAATAAATATTTTAGAAAATAATGGATAATTTCGTACCGGTATAAGTAAGAATCATCTTATTTTTATAGGGCTTTGATAGGAATTTTACCCTTAAAATGAGCTTTCAGATATTCCCCATCACCATGTACAGTCCATACTTCAGTGGGTTTAACCTGCTCAATCATTTTTAGAATATCGTTCCAATCTACATGGTCGGAAATGAGTAATTGCAAATCGTTGTGGTTTTGTAAGTTTTTCCATCCCGAAGCAAATGCTCTACATACATTGGTGGCTCTGGAGTAGCTTTTGAAGGTAAGAGGGGGTACGAGGTAGACATAATTTTTTTCTACCTCCTTCATCATTTTTCGGGTATAAATATGGTACTTGCCCAAGTTTATGTTCCATTTTTCGTGCAATTGATGCAGGGGTAGTATTTGGAAATGAACGGCTACTTTGCGATCGGGACAATGATCGTTTATTAAACGAGTTAAACGCTGGGCTTTGCCTAGTGAATAGGTGCCTAGCAGTACGTTTTCTGTATGTGCGTTTAGTTTTTTTATTTCTGCAATTGGGTCGGGGTGTTGTGTATCCGGATGGGCAAAGGTTGTTTCGGTAATCAATACATCGGCTTCAATAAATGCTATAGGGGTACAGGTGGCATCTTCTTGCAATTTATAATCGCCGGTATAGAGGTAGCGTACATTTTTATACTCCAAAAGAATTTGTGCAGAGCCCAAAATATGCCCAGCCGAGTGGAAAGTAACCTTAATACCGTTTAGCTCAAAAGATTCACCATAGGTTTTTAATGTAAATGCAGCTCCAGCGGATTTTTTGTAGCGAAGGCGTATGATATCGGCTGTTTCTGGGGTGCACCATACCTGTTTGTTATCTCTGCAAGCATGGTCACCATGGGCATGAGAAATAAGTGCTTGGTCTACAGCAGTGCTCGGGTCGAGGTAGAATGATCCGTAAGGACAGTATAAACCCTGATCTGTGCGTATAATAAAATCATTCAGTATCATTAATTGCTGCTTGCTTTTAAGAACTGCGTGTGTAACGCTAAAATTTGAGGGATGAGTAGATGTTTCTCGTCGTTTAAAAGCAAGTAATTTGCCACTTTTGCTTTCTCCTCTTCGGGCAATTGGTTTGCTATGCGTGCCCTAATTTGCGCTTCACTGCTGTTATCTCTGTTTTGTAGGCGTTGTATTCTCCATGCTAATGGCGATTCTACTAAAATGGTATAATCACATTGTTTATACGAACCACTTTCTATGAGCAAGGCGGCTTCTTTAAGTACATAAGGCGCAATTTGTTTGCTACACCACTGGTCAAAATCAGCTAAAACCGACGGATGTACAAGCGCATTTAATTGCTTTAAGGCCTTTTTATCAGTAAATACTTTATTGGCTAGATACGTGGTATCCAAATCTCCCGTACTTGTAAATGCGGCGGTGCCAAAAGTGGCTATCAATTGTTTTTTTAAACCCTCATTAGTTGCCATTAACCTCTTTGCCGCTTTATCTGCATTGTACACGGGAATGCCCAAGAGAGCAAAAATCTCACAAATGGTGCTTTTGCCAGTTCCAATTCCGCCGGTTATTCCAATTTTTAACATCAGCGATAAATTAGTAAATCAACGGTTTGTGGTTCTGTTCGTATGAGGCGCACAAAGTTTGGCATTTTACCAAATTTTATGGGTAAAGTACTACTTTTTTCAGGGTCCCAGTTTTCTAAGTCAATATAAACTTCAATATCGGCGCTGCTAATTTTGTGATAGTTGCTTAGTGCTACCAATACTTGTGTATGTACTTTTGCTGGAAAAATGGCCACATTGAGGTCTTTATTATTATTTTTTATACGAACGGGTATGCTGAGATCTTTTTCGGTAAACTTACTTACCGGAATAGTTGCCAATACTTGTTGTGGGTATATAGTCAAATCCGCATCTATATCCGCTAAACTCATCCATTTTTCGATGGGTGTATTTACATCTTTTTGTTTAAGCAAATTGGTATACACCGCTTTAATTTGGCTAAGTTTTGCAGCCGATCCACTTAGTGTAACGGTACGAGGCTGAAGTTTAATGTCTGCTGATAATCCGTAAAAGCCTTCGAAAGCAAGTTTGTAGCGCAAAACAACAGGAACCACTTTTGTTTCAAAATCTTTTGTTTTAAACGAAATTTTAGAAGGCAAAATAGATAGGATACGAAGGTTTTTACCTAATTGTTTGTTCAAACTATCTAGTTGATTATCTAAGTGTATACCACTTTGTATGGAACTAATTTTAAGTGTCAGAGCTTGTGTTGGCTTTAATTTGTGGAATAAGTAATCCCATCCAGTGCCTTTCACCTTAACGCTAAACGTATCGGTTCGGAAACTTTTAGAACTAAGTGTATTGCTAAATTGAATGCTAATTCTGCTTTGAAATGTATAGGGCTTCGACAAGGAAAAGAAAACCCACAAAGTCAATGCAACCAGCAAAGAACTTAAGAAAATTTGTAGTTTTCTTTTTCGGACTTTACTTAATTGATACCAAGGCATACTCAAAAGTAAGAAACATAATTGGCCCCCGAAACTAGGGCATTAAAAAAGCCGTTCGGCACTAGCGGAACAGCTTTTTTATTAGTGCAGTATTAATTTATTTACTAAGTGCTTTTGAAGCATCTAGTGAAACAGCAGATTTGTCGAAACGAATTTTGGTGCCACCTTCTACTTCTAGTACGAAAGTGGTATCGTTCATATCTACAATTTTGCCGTGAATACCAGCGGTGGTTACTACTTTATCGCCTTTTTTAAGTTCATCTACAAACTTTTTCTGGTCTTTTGCTTTTTTCATTTGTGGTCTTATCATAAAGAAATAAAATACCACAATAATTAATACGATGGGTAAGAATTGCATAATAGGGTTAGCTGCTGCAGCTTGTAATAAAATTGAGTTTAGCATCATGTTTACTTGTTTTTAGGTTTTACATTACCTACTAAGTGCAACTCTTCGTTGCCTTTAAAGGTATTAGTTGTTAAGGTGATAATTTTATTTTGCATGCCCGATTTACCAGTGGTATTAAATACCACATGAATAATACCGGTTTTGCCTGGAGCAAGAGGTTTTTTTGGGTATTCAGGTACGGTGCAGCCGCAGGTAGCGGTGGCATTGCTAATTATTAAAGCCGATTTTCCGGTGTTGGTAAAGAAAAAGTCGAATACTACTTTATCACCTTCATTTACTTGTCCAAAATCGTGTGATTCTTTCGCAAAAGTCATTACAGGGGCTGTAGCCTTATCAACGGTTGCTTTACCTTCGCTGCTGTTAGAAGACGAACATGCGCTAGTAATTAGGGCAATTAATAGGAGTAGGTTAAACTGTTTCATACATTAATTTAATAAGCCTCGGCCAACTTTTAACACTTGTTTGTTTTTCTTTAAATCAGCCAAAATTTTATCCAAAATACCATTTATAAACGAATTACTTTTTGGTGTACTGTAATCTTTAGAAATTTCGATGTACTCATTTATAGTTACTTTCACCGGAATTTCTTTAAAGTGCACCAATTCAGTTATAGCCATTTGCATCAATAGTACATCCATTAACGCAATACGATCAGAATCCCAATTGGTTGTTTTGGTGTCAATTAGTTTTAGATATTCGTCTTGATGATTGATCGTTTTTTTCAATAATTCCAATACAAAATACCGATCTTCTTGTTCGTCCTGTAATAGTGGAGCCAAGGAATTTTCCTGTGGGCTCGTCCCTTTAAAGTTCTTCAAGGTTTTAGCCATCATGCCTTTAAGTACTTCTTTATCTACCGACCAGTTGATAAATTTTTCTTCGAAAATTTGTTCAATGGAAGGTGTTTTCAGAATAATTTTTCTGAAAATATGATTAATCACATCTTTATCGCTAGCAATACTATGGTCGCTTATTTGCAAAAAAGAGGCATATTCGGGTGCAGCTTTTAGAAGAGAAAAGATAGTTTTATCAATGCTGGGCTCAAAATTCCAATTTACCTTGTAATCTTTTATACCTTGTTGGTATGCCGGCTGATTGCGTAGGGCATCAATAAATAAGTTTTGGTTTAATTTGGTGGGGGCATCTAAATCTTCGGCACTAGGGAGGTATTTATTTGCTCTATCTTCGGCATCTGTGCTGCTATAATCGGCCACTAAAATGAGTAAAGATAGGGTATAGAAATACATTTCATTTACCGATTCTATATGGTTTATCAGGGCTTTTTCGAAAGATTTTAACTCTTTGTTTTCAGCCTGGTGATAAGCATATAGGGTTTGTAATACTTTTACTCTCAGTTGCCTTCTGTTTAGCATAATAAAGAACGATTTGGTTAAAATTAACCGGGTGTATTTTTAGAAACTTGCTTTTATTTTCTTGATATCTTCAATGCGCTTTTCGGCAATTTTATTGGCCGCTTCGCTGGTTGGTATATTTTCTGTTTTCGATTTTTTTAATACGGTTCGGGTGGCATCGTAAATGTTCTCTGCCAATTGCATGGTTCTCTTTTTGCTATAACCAGCTATTTCCGAATAACAATTTATTAAGCCACCGGCATTAATTAAGTAGTCGGGGGCATATAAAATACCCTTTTCTAAAAGTAGCTTTCCGTGAACCGATTCGTCGGCTAATTGGTTGTTTGCCGCCCCTGCAATAATAGAGCAGTTTAAACGCTTAATAGTTTCGGTATTTACGGTAGCACCTAAAGCACAAGGTGCATAAATATCAATATCTAAATCAAAAATAGAATTATTGGCTACTGCTTCTGCACCGTATTTTTTAGCTACTTTTTGTAACCGATCTTCGTCAATATCACTTACATATACCTTGGCGTTTTCTTCGCGAAGTAAGTGTACCAAATTTTCGCCAACATGGCCAATGCCTTGTACAGCTATTGATTTTCCGGCCAAACTATCGTTCCCGAACTGCTCTTTTATACAGGCTTTAATACCCATAAAAACGCCTTTAGCGGTTACAGGTGAGGGGTCACCACTACCACCCAACGATTCTGGAACGCCGGTAACATATTCTGTCTCCATGCGAATGTATTCCATGTCTTTCGGGTTGGTGCCCACATCTTCGGCGGTAATAAAAGAGCCGTTTAAGTTTTTAATAAATTTGCCATACCTACGCATCATGGCTTCGCTTTTGTCGGTTCGGCTATCACCAATAATTACCGCTTTACCGCCACCTAAATTTAAGCCAGTTATGGCTGCTTTATAAGTCATACCTCTCGATAGGCGCAATACATCTTGTAAGGCATCTTGTTCGTTGGCATAACTCCACATGCGGGTACCACCCAATGCTGGGCCTAAGGTAGTATCGTGAATGGCAATAATTGCTTTAAGTCCAGTTTCGGCATCGTTGCAAAAAACAACATTTTGGTGTCCAAATTGGCTTATTTGTTCAAAAATAGAAAGCGTATTTTTGTTGTTTGATGGCATGTGTTCGATAAATATCGTTGGGCAAAAGTAGTAAAATTAAAACAAGATTTCGGTTTTATACAGGAATTTAGCTGTAGAAAAAACTGTACTTTTATGCCGGATGAAAGACCTAGCCTATCTCAATAAATTCTTTTTAAAGTACAAATGGAGGCTTATACCGGGAATTATTTTTGTGATAATTGCCAACCTCTTTGCTGTGTTGCCCGCACAAGTTATTAGAACCACCTTTAATTTGGTGAGTGAAAATATAGCCATTTACCGTCTTTTTATAGGTTTCGAGCGTCAAGCTATTGTACTGCAGCTTTTTGGTTACAGCGTACTCTTTTTTGGGGCGGTAGTTTTGCTTTTGGCTTTAATTAGAGGACTTTTTTTATTCTTTATGCGTCAAACCATCATTCTCATGTCGCGACATATAGAGTATGATTTAAAAAATGAGATTTATAGCCATTACCAATCTTTGTCCTTGGCTTTTTTTAGAAAAAATACTACCGGCGATTTAATGAATAGGGTAACCGAAGATGTAAGTCGGGTGCGCATGTATTTAGGCCCAGCAATAATGTATTCCATCAATACTGCTGTGTTATTCCTATTGGTTATATATGCAATGGTAACGGTGAATCTAAAATTAGCCATTTTGAGCCTTCTGCCTTTACCATTTTTAGCGCTAACCATATATTTGGTAAACAACATTATTAATAGCCGTAGCGAACGCATACAAGCGCAACTCTCAAACTTGTCATCATTTGTACAAGAAACTTTTTCGGGCATTCGCTTAATTAAAGCCTATGTGAGAGAAAATGAGGTAGCAGGGAGGTTTACCGAATCGAGTTTAAACTACCAGCGCAATTCCATGGATTTGGTAAAAGTGCAAGCCTTGTTTTACCCCATTATGTTATTATTGGTAGGTTTAAGTACCATTATTACGGTTTATGTGGGTGGTTTTGAAGTGATAAATGGACATATAACTGCGGGTAATATTGCAGAGTTTGTAGTGTATGTTACTCAACTTACGTTTCCTGTAATGTCATTGGGTTGGGTAACCTCCCTCATTCAGCGGGCAGCAGCCTCTCAAAAGCGCATCAATGAATTTTTGCACACCGAGCCAGAGATTAAGAGTGGACAAACCGAAGTGCAGCTAAAGGGCAATATTCAGTTTAAAAACGTCAGTTTTACCTACCCCGATACGGGAATACAAGCACTTAAAAATGTCAATTTTGAGCTTAAACAAGGCGAATTATTAGCCATTATTGGTAAAACAGGTTCTGGTAAATCAACCTTAGCCAATTTATTAATGCGCATGTACGATGTACAAGCAGGAGAAATTTGTGTAGAAGAACAGCCCATCAAAAATCTAAATCTAATGCACTACCGCTCCCAAATAGGATTTGTGCCTCAGGAAGTATTTTTGTTTTCAGATACTATTGCCAATAATATCGCATTTGGCTGCAGTGCCACTCTGCCCGAAATTGAGACAGCAGCCAAGCAAGCCGCCGTACACGAAAATATAAACACCTTTGAAAAAGGATACCAAACGTTGTTGGGAGAGCGTGGAATTACTTTATCGGGTGGACAAAAACAACGAGTTTCTATTGCTAGGGCCTTGGTTAAAAAACCCTCCTTGTTAATTTTAGACGATTCGCTATCGGCCGTAGATACCCGCACCGAAGAACAGATTTTGAGAAATTTAGATAGCTATACGCAGCATAGTACAACGCTTATTATAGCGCACCGAATTTCTAGTATTAAACAAGCCAACCAAATTTTGGTATTAGATGGAGGCGAAATTATTGAATCGGGTAACCACACTCAGTTACTCTCAAAAAAAGGATATTATTACGAACTCTACCAAAAACAATTGCTAGAAGAAGAAATAGCAGAGCACTAAGCAATTGTGTTTTTCTTTTTTGGAAATTTCTATATTTATACTTTATATTTACGTTAAGCATTAACCAACATACTACGAATGGGAGATTTTGACAACAAAGAGCGGGAAGAAGTTTTTTCCAAAAAAGTGAGAGCGGGTAAACGCACCTATTTTTTCGATGTAAAAGCCACACGTTCTAACGATTACTACGTGACCGTTACAGAGAGCAAAAAAAGATTAGAAGATGGCGTTTTTATTAAACACAAAATCTTTTTGTACAAAGAAGATTTTGAAAAATTTGCCGAAGGCTTAAAAGAAACAATTGATTATGTGAAAGCAAATCAAGAAGTGGTAGAAAAACGCTATGAATACAATGAAAATTCAGCTGAATCTACCAAAGTAAGCGACGACGATTTTAACTTCGAAATTTAATCAAACGAAATCATGCAAAGAGGCTGTTCCCCAACGAACGGCCTTTTTCTGTTTCTAGGCTTTATAAAACGGGCATTATTTGCTAAATTGCGCCAAATTTTACAACACATATGGCATTACAATGCGGAATTGTTGGCTTGCCCAACGTCGGAAAATCGACCTTATTTAATTGTTTATCTAACGCAAAAGCACAAGCGGCTAACTTCCCTTTTTGTACCATTGAACCCAACGTGGGGGTTATTACTGTGCCCGATGAGCGCCTGACCAATTTGGCCGAATTGGTAAAACCACAACGCATTTTACCCAACACCATAGAGATAGTAGATATTGCCGGTTTGGTTAAAGGAGCCAGCAAAGGAGAGGGTTTGGGTAACCAGTTTTTGGGAAATATTCGTGCTACCGATGCCATTATACACGTTTTACGTTGTTTTGATGATGGTAATGTGGTACACGTTGATGGCTCTGTTGATCCCATTCGTGACAAAGAAATTATTGATACCGAGTTGCAATTGAAAGATTTAGATACGGTACTTAAGAAAATACAAAAAGTAGAAAAGCAAGCCAAAACTGGCAACGATAAAGATGCTAAAAAGGCTTACGAGATTGCTTTAATAGCTAAAAGTCATTTAGAGTCGGGAAAATCGGTGCGTACGGCACCCATTAGTGCCGAAGATATGGACTACTTAGCCGATTGCTTTTTATTAACCGCTAAGCCGGTTTTATACGTTTGTAACGTAGATGAAGGCTCGGTAACCAAAGGCAATGCCTATGTGGACCGTGTAAAAGAAGTGGTAAAAGAAGAAAATGCCGAGGTATTAATTATTTCGGCCAAAATAGAATCGGAAATTGCCGAATTAGAAAGCTACGAAGAGCGTCAATTGTTTTTAGAAGATTTAGGTTTAGCCGAATCGGGCGTAGCCAAACTTATAAAAGCGGCTTATTCTTTGCTAAACCTTGCCACGTATTTTACAGCAGGCGTTCAAGAGGTAAGAGCATGGACTATTCAAAAAGGATGGACCGCCCCACAGGCTGCCGGCGTTATTCATACTGATTTTGAAAAAGGTTTTATACGTGCCGAAGTCATAAAATACACCGATTATATTGCATTAGGTTCGGAAAATGCCTGCAAAGAAGCAGGAAAGTTGAACGTAGAGGGTAAAAGTTACCTAGTGGCCGATGGTGATGTGATGCATTTCCGCTTTAATGTTTAATTGTACCTTTATCTAAAGTTATTAACCTGTACCCATAGTTCAATGGATAGAATTGCAGATTCCGGTTCTGCAGATGGGGGTTCGAATCCCTCTGGGTACACAAAATACACACCATGGAACCAAAAGATAGCAACGGAAATATCCTACAAGCCGGCGATTCGGTAGTAGTGACACAAACCCTTAAAGTAAAAGGATTTTCGAGTGGGATTAAACGGGGTACCGTGGTAAAAAATATCCGTTTAACCGACGATGAAGATGCTATTGAAGGCAAAGTAGAAGGTTCGGTTATTGTAATTAAAACCTGTTACCTTAAAAAGAAATAAGGGTATTAATTCGCCATCATGCGAATGAATGAGGCAATTTTCGCCTTCATTTCGCCACGATTTACAATAAAATCTAGAAAACCGTGCTCCAGTACAAATTCCGATGTCTGGAATCCTTTAGGTAAATCTCTTTTAATGGTTTCTTTAATAACTCTTGGGCCGGCAAAGCCAATTAAGGCGCCCGGTTCGGCAATATTAATATCACCTAGCATGGCATACGAAGCGGTTACCCCACCCGTGGTTGGGTCGGTTAATAATGAGATATATGGAATCTTCGCTCTGCTTAACAGAGCCAATTTAGCCGATGTTTTAGCCATTTGCATTAAGGAAAAGGCTGCTTCCATCATACGGGCTCCACCCGATTTAGAAATCAATAAAAACGGAATTTTATTTTTGATGCAATAGTCTATTGAACGGGCAATTTTTTCGCCCACTACCGATCCCATAGAACCGCCAATAAAAGCAAAATCCATACAAGCTACTACTAAATCTTGTCCCTCAATTTTTCCATGAGCAGCTCTAATGGCATCTTTTAAGCCTGTTTTCTTGGTGGTTTCGGCAATACGCTCGGTATATTTTTTGCTATCGGTAAAGTTTAGAGGATCACCAGAAGTTAAATTTCCAAACAATTCTTTAAAATCATTGTTGTCAAATAACAGTTCAAAATATTCTCTAGAGCCAATGCGTAAATGGTGATTGCAATACTGGCAAACGTGTAAATTATCTACTTGTTCTTGATAGTGAAGGGCTTTTTTGCAAGATGGACACTTTTCCCAAATGCCATCCGGAGCTTCTAATTTATCTTCTGTAGAGGTATGAATTCCCTTTTTATCTCTCTTAAACCAAGCCATATTGCTATATATTGAGCTACAAAGAAACAAAAAAATAAGAAATCATACCGCTTTAAATTTCCAAATAATGGAATATTAATCGCCAATTTTATTCGTTTTATAGCCAAAATGCGTATTTTCGGGCTAATTAATTTTCTTTAATAAAAAACCATATGAGCTTAAAAAATTTTACCGGAGTGTTAGTAGGAGATGCCGTTCAAGAATTGTTTGAAGTTGCCAAAAAACATCAATTTGCCTTGCCGGCTGTAAACGTAATTGGAACCAATTCTATCAATGCAGTTATGGAAACTGCCAAAGCGGTAAAATCGCCTGTTATTATCCAATTATCAAACGGTGGAGCTCAATTTTATGCTGGTAAAACATTAAGCAACGAAAATCAACAAGCTTGTATTTTAGGAGCTGTTTCAGCTGCTGAGCATGTACATTTGCTAGCAGAACATTACGGCATTGCGGTAATTTTACATACCGATCATGCGGCTAAAAAATTATTGCCTTGGATTGATGGTTTGTTAGATTATGGCGAAAAATTCTTTGCTCGTCATGGTAAACCATTGTTTTCATCGCATATGATTGATTTATCGGAAGAATCATTAGAAGAAAATATAGAAATATGTAAAACCTATTTAGCCCGTATGGCCAAAATGGGTATGACCTTAGAAATTGAATTAGGCGTAACTGGTGGCGAAGAAGATGGGGTAGATAATACCGATGTTGATAGCGCCAGATTGTACACTCAACCTTCTGAAGTAGCCTATGCGTACAAAGAGTTGAGCACTGTAAGCGATAAATTTACCATTGCTGCTGCTTTTGGAAATGTACACGGGGTTTACAAACCCGGAAATGTAAAATTACAGCCTGTAATTCTTAAAAATTCGCAAGAATTTATCCGTCAAGAATTTTCCTTAAGTCCAGAAAAACCAATAAATTTTGTATTCCACGGTGGTTCAGGTTCCTCACAAGAAGAAATTAGAGAAGCTATTTCTTACGGTGCCATTAAAATGAATATAGATACCGATATGCAATGGGCCTATTGGGAGGGTGTGCTAGACTTCTACAAAGCAAAAGAAGCGTATTTACAAGCTCAAATAGGGAACCCCGAAGGTGATGATGTGCCGAATAAGAAATTTTACGATCCACGTGTGTGGTTGCGTAAAGGTGAAGAGCAATTTGTAACTCGTTTAACGCAAGCTTTTGAAGATTTAAATTGCCTAAACGTTAACGATAAACTCTAATGTCTATACGGATAAATAAAGTAGATTCTGAACTTGAATTAGCCCACGTCTTCGAAATTCGCAGAGAGGTTTTTGTGGATGAGCAAGACTGTCCACCCGAATTGGAGTGGGAGTTTGAAGAAGAATCTACGCACTTTTTAGCCAGATTAGACGAATTGCCAGTGGGAGCAGCCCGTTGGCGTAAAACAGAGAAAGGGTATAAATTGGAGCGTTTTGCGGTGGCCATGGCCTATAGAGGAAAGGGCGTTGGCCAAGCATTGGTAGCCGCGGTACTTGCCGATTTGCCAGAAGAAGCAACCTACGTTTACCTCCATGCACAAGTAAATGCTATGGGTTTATATAGCAAATTTGGCTTCTTAGCCGAAGGCCCACAATTTGAAGAAGCCGGTATTCAGCACTTTAAAATGGTGTTAAAGGGCTAAATCCTAATTTTTTACTGTTCGTCGCCTCTAATTTTCACTTTAACCCCATCTAAACTTTCGTTAATGCGCAATTGGCAAGCCAAACGGCTATCAAAGCCGGCATCGGGTAAGGTATCCAACATATCTAATTCCGCATCTTGCGCTTCGGGTAATTGCTCTAAACCTTCTAGTACTTGTACGTGGCAGGTAGCACAAAGCGCCATGCCACCGCAAGTAGCCAAAATGTGGTAGCCAGAAGCTTTAAGGGCTTCCATGAGGTTTAAATTGATATCCGTAGGTAATTCAACTACTTGGCTAGCGCCATCGCGATCTTCAACAGTTACATTAATCATCATATTAGAATGCATTTACGCCGTAAACGGTGGTGTATTTAAAACTTAATTTTTGATCAGGGTACACAAACTTAAAGGCACTTTGTACCATTAAGGCTGCCTCGTGGAAACCACACAAAATCAATTTCAATTTTCCTGGATAGGTATTGATGTCGCCAATAGCGAAAATACGCTCTACATTGGTCGAATAATCAAAGGTATTTACCTCAATGGCAGATTTATCAATGTTTAAACCCCAGTTGGCTAGCGGGCCTAATTTAGGGCTTAAACCGAAGAGTGGAATTAAATAATCGGTTTCTAAGGTTTTCTCTTCTTTATCTTTTCCAACCAGCGTAATAGATTCTATATGTTCTTTTCCGGAAATGCTCAATACGTTTGATTGCAATACCAAGTTAATTTTTCCTTCTTTTGCCAATTCAAATACTTTTTCGGCTGAATCAGGCGCCCCACGGAAGGTGTCGCCACGGTGTACCAAGGTTACTTTTTTGGCTACGTCGGCTAGGTAAATAGTCCAATCTAGGGCAGAGTCGCCACCGCCTGCTAATACAATGTTTTTATCGCGAAATAGCTCGGGTTGTTTTACCATGTAGGCTACTCCCTTGCCTTCAAAATCTTCTAAGCCTGCAATTTCGGGTTTTCGGGGCTCAAAACAGCCTAATCCGCCCGCAATGGCTACCACTTGGCAATGTACCGCCGTTCCTTCGTTGGTGCGTACAATGTACGAGCCATCAGCCTGTTTTTCCAATTCTTCTACCCGTTCGCCTAGGGTAAAGCCTGGTTCAAATGGGTCAATTTGTTCCATCAACCTATCAATAAGTTCTTGGGCCTTAATTTCAGGATAACCCGGAATATCGTAGATGGGTTTTTGAGGATAAATTTCGGATAGTTGACCGCCAATTTGAGGCAGGGCATCAATTAAATGGCAACGCATTTTTAACAATCCGGCTTCGAAAACCGTAAATAAGCCCACCGGGCCGGCTCCAATAATGCAAATATCTGTTGTAATCATTTTTATAGGGTCTTCGTATCTAAATTAGTATAGATGGTGTTTAAAATTCGTTTCAAGTCGGTATAATCTTTTTCACTCAAGTTTTCCCAGGCCTTCATACGTATTTCACCCATTTTTGGGCTCCATTCGGCCGCTTTATTTTTTCCGATGCTTGTTAAATGCACCGTAAAGCTACGACGATCAGTCGGATTTATACGACGCTCAACCAGGTCTTTTTTGCACAATAAATCGATAATGCGGGTAAGTGTAGGATGATCTTTTCCTAAAAGGTCGGCCAATTCACTTTGGTTGAGGTGCTCTTGCTCTTTTAAGTTTTTGAGCACTAGCCATTGGTCTACTGTAATGTCAAATTGTTGGGTATTGAATTGACGCTGGGCATATTGCTTTACCTTTCGTGCCGTTCGGTCGAGTAAGTGAGAGTAGGCATAAAACGGGTCTGTTGACATGGCAATAATTAGTACAACAAATATCTAAAATATTTTTGAAATAAAAAAGCCCCTCGAATTTCGAAAGGCTTTTTATTTAGATTTTGAGAAAATTAGTTTTCTGTTTTTTCGCGGATAAACTCAACCACAAATGGAGTGGCTACGAATAGCGATGAGTAGGTTCCGAAAATAACACCAATTAACATTGCAAAGGAGAATCCTCTTAATATCTCTCCACCAAAAATGAAGATGATAATTAATACCAACATGGTACATAAACCAGTTACTACGGTACGACTTAGCGTGCTGTTTAGCGCATTGTTAATAACCGATGGTAGGTTTTCGTTTTTGGTATGGTGCTGGTTGATGTACTCTCTTACACGGTCGAATACTACAACGGTATCGTTAATAGAATAACCCATAACGGTTAAGATTGCTGCAATAAAGGCTTGATCGATATCTAATGAAAATGGCAATACGCCGTTTAATAAAGAGAATAAAGCCAATAAAATAAGCACATCATGCGCCAAAGCTACAATGGCCGCTAAACCAAACTGCCATTTTCTGAATCGAATTAAAATGTATAAGAATACCACCAAGATGGCAAATAATACGGCGTAAATGGCCGATACTTTAATGTCATTTGCAATAGTTGGCCCTACTTTTTGTGAATCTTTAATTTCGAAGCCAGAGCTAATTTTATTCAATCCGGCAGTTAATTTCTCGTTGGCAGTAGCATCTGCATTTTCCGAATTATCATCTACCAAATACGAAGTGGTAATTTTAACCTCATTACTTGATCCAAAAGTTTTCACTTCTGGGGCAGTACCAAATTCTTCAGTTAATACTTTACGAACGTCAGTAGTTTTTACAGCTTCTTTAAATTCTACAAAATAGGACCGACCGCCTTTAAAATCAACCCCTAAGCTAAATCCACGGGTAAACATGGAAATTAGTCCGGCTATGATAATTACACTAGAGAAAACATAGAATTTTCTACGGCCAGTAATAAAATCAAATTTGGAATCTTTAAATAAGTTTTGAGTGGCTTTTATGGAAAAGCTGATATTTTGGTTTTTGCCCAACATCCATTCGAAAATTAATCGAGTAATAAAAATGGCGGCAAAAAGAGAGGTGATAATACCGATCATTAGGGTAGTGGCAAATCCTAAAATTGGGCCGCTACCAAAAATGTATAAAATTAATCCCGTTAAGAAGGTGGTGATGTTTGAATCGAGGATTGAAGACATCGCTTTTTTAAATCCTTCTGCAATAGCCAATCGTAAGCTTTTTCCGGTAGCCATTTCCTCACGCACACGTTCGTAAATGAGCACGTTCGCATCTACCGACATACCTAAAGATAATACGATACCTGCGATACCCGGTAAAGTTAATACAGCACCTAATGAGGCTAAAACACCCATTAAGAAGAATAAGTTGACCAATAACGAAACGTTGGCCACCCAGCCTGCTTTGTTGTAGTAAAGGGCCATAAATAATAGGATGACCGCAATTCCAGCCAAGGTAGAAGTTAACCCACTATTAATTGATTCGGCGCCTAATGAAGGACCTACAATATATTCGCTAACAATTTTGGCCGGTGCAGGTAAACGACCCGCTTTTAATACGTTGGCTAAATCTTTGGTGTCTTCTACTTTAAAGCTTCCGGAGATTGAAGAAATACCATTTGGAATTTCACCTTGAACCGTAGGAGCAGAATATACGTTGTTGTCTAATACAATGGCAACGCTTTTCTTGTTGTTAGGGTCTGCAGATGCTAAAGCGGTAATGCTTTTCCATTCACGAGCACCTTCGGTGTTCATCACCATTACTACTTCTGGGTTACCACGTTGATCAAAATCGTCACGAGCATCAGATATTACATCACCACCTAAAGCTGGTGTTCCATCAACCTTACTTACTTTAATGGCATAAAGTTCAAATACTTTGCTTTCTTCTGAAATCGGTTTTACTCCCCATAATAATTTAATACTAGCAGGAATGATTGATTTAATAGCGGGGCTACTTAATAAGGCATTTACTTTAGCTGTATCTTTTTGAGCAACAAAACCAACTACTGGACCTGGGCGCAAGGCTGTTTGGCCATCTTCTCCTTGGTATGTTGCTGGGCTCAGTAGAGCAAATAATGGATTTTGTTTCGCTAGGGCTGCTTGGTCTTGTGCTAATTTTGCATCTTTTTTAGTAGTATCGGTTTTACCCAATGCGGCTAATTTGCTGCTTTCTGGAGCTGCTTTGGTAGTATCGGCGGTAGCAGTTGGTTTAATGGTGCTAGCGGCCAATTTATTAGCATTCTCTAAAAGTGGGTAAATTTCGGTGTTATCGTAGGTTTCCCAGAACTCCAATTTAGCCGAACCTTGTAAAAGTTTACGTACACGAACCGGATCGGATACACCAGGTAGCTCAATTAAAATACGGTTAGAACCTTCTTGTAATTGAATGTTTGGAGAAGTAACCCCAAATTTATCGATACGGGTACGTAGAATATTGAATGAACGTTCAATAGCACTGTTAGATTCTTTAGTTAAGAATGCCAACACATCGGCATTGGTTGCGTTTATTTTAATGTTTTGTGAATTTTCTTTGGTAGCAAAGAAGGGAGCAAGGGGTGCACCAGGGCTCACTTTCTCAAATTCTTCACCAAAAAGGCTAATAAAATCTTGGCGACTTTCTTTTAAGCGGCTTTCTGCATTGCGTAAAGCTGTATTGAAATTTACATCAGCTGGGTTGTTTGCTAAGTTACGTACCAATTCGGTTAACGAAATTTCCATGGTTACGTTCATACCACCCTTTAAGTCCAATCCCAATGGAATTTCGCGTTGTTTGGCGTACTGATAGGTAATGTATTCAATAGCACTGAAAACCGGTGTATTGGCTACAGAGTCTAAATATGCTCTTTCTTTGCTACCGTCGCCTTTAGCATAGGCTTTTGCGTCTTTCTCAACTTTTTGGGCAATCCATGTGAAAGATAGTGAATACAAACACGCAATGGTTAATGCGATGGTTACAAATTTTACTAGTCCTTTTCCTTGCATTTTGTTCTAAATTGTAAGTGTAGTGTGCGTTTAGCTATTTTTAATAAGACGGCAAATCTAACTATTTTTTTCTTAGCTAGGTAGCCGTTTTTAAGAAAGCGCCGTGGTTTTTGTCAGAATCTTAAATTATCGCTTTTTATAGGTGATAAACGTGTATGAGTAGGGGTTTTTTTCGTCTGCCTGGTGGGTTTCGGTTTCAATAGCTTCCCAAGCACTTGGAGAGGGGCTTTCGAAAAAAGTATCGGCCTCAAAACTATGGTGTACGATAGTGAGGTGTATTATGCTGATGAATGGCATGGCTTGATTAAAAATTTCGGCGCCACCAATAATAAATGCCTTATTTTCATTGGCTACTAAAGCAATGGCATTGTTCAGACTGTTTGCTACTTCTACGCCTTCTATTTGTAAATCTGTTTGCCTGCTAATTACCATATTTCGTCTGTTTGGAAGTGCTCTCCCAATAGAATCGTAGGTTTTGCGCCCCATAATAATGGGATGGCCAGTGGTAATTTCTTTAAAATGCTTTAAATCGGCAGGTAAATGCCAAAGCAATTGGTTGTTTTTGCCAATGCCACCTTGTTCATCAACCGCCACTACAAGTTCTAGTATAGCTGCCATATTAAATTGCTACCGGAGCTTTAATGTGTGGATGTGGATCGTAATTTTCTAGCGTAAAATCTTCAAACGTAAAATCGAAAATATCGCTTACGTTCGGGTTTAGTTTCATGCTAGGCAGTGGGCGTGGCTCTCTGCTTAATTGCAAACGGGTTTGCTCTAAGTGGTTGTTGTATAAATGCGCATCGCCAAGGGTATGTACAAAATCGCCAGCCTGCAGGCCACAAACTTGTGCCACCATCATGGTTAATAAAGCATAGGAGGCTATATTAAAAGGCACTCCTAAAAAGATATCGGCACTACGTTGGTAAAGTTGACAGCTCAATTTGCCATCGGCCACGTAAAACTGAAAGAAAGCGTGGCAAGGTGGGAGCGCCATGTGTTCAATTTCGCCCACATTCCAAGCCGAAACAATCAGTCTACGAGAATCGGGGTTTGTTTTTATTTGGTTGATTACCTGTTTAATTTGATCGATATGTTGACCATTGGCTGTAGGCCAAGAACGCCATTGGGAGCCGTATACAGGACCTAAATTGCCACTTTCGTCGGCCCATTCGTCCCAAATGCTTACGCCATTTTCTTTTAAATAGGCAATATTGGTATCGCCCTTTAAAAACCAAATAAGTTCATGTATGATGGAACGCAGGTGACATTTTTTAGTGGTTACCAGCGGAAAACCTTCTTGTAAATTAAAACGCATTTGGTAGCCAAATACGCTAATGGTACCCGTTCCCGTCCGATCGTGTTTTTGTGTGCCTTCGTTAAGCACATGCTGCATCAAGTCTAAATATGCTTTCATTATTTTCTACTCCTATGCAAATAAAATAAATGTATTTTTGGCATCCTAACATTGTTTATAAATAAACACCGATGTTTAGAAAATGATTTGTTTCCCTAACGCTAAAATTAATATCGGTTTAACTATTACCGATCGTCGTGCTGATGGTTATCATAACCTAGAGAGTGTCTTTTATCCTATTCGTTTGCATGATGCCTTAGAAGTAATTGAGAGCTACGAATTAAGTTTTACTTCTTCTGGTTTAACTATTCCAGGCAATGCCGATAGTAATTTATGTGTAAAGGCCTATCATTTGCTTGCTGCCGATTTTTCCTTACCGCCCGTACATATTCATTTGCATAAGCATGTACCCATTGGTGCAGGTTTGGGCGGCGGTTCTGCCGATGCAGCATTTTTTTTAAAATTATTGAATGATAAGTTTGAATTGAGCCTAAATACGAAGCAATTAGAATCGTACGCCCTTAGTTTGGGTGCCGATTGCCCATTCTTTATCAAAAATAAGCCTGCATTTGCCACAGGTATTGGCAATCAGCTTCAAGATATCTCTTTAGATTTAAGCTCCTATTTCCTCGTTTTGATCACTCCTGATTTACATATTTCTACTGCAGAAGCTTATAGAGGGGTAAAACCAGCAACTCCCGTGTATAGTTTGCTCGAAAGCATTCAGAAACCCGTTTCGGAGTGGAAGAATTTAATTAGCAACGATTTTGAGAAACATGTATTCGAAGCCTATCCGCAAATAAGAGCACTTAAATCGTCTTTATACGAAGCTGGGGCCCTGTATGCAACCATGACGGGTAGTGGTTCGTCGGTAGTTGGAATTTTTGAAAAACCAGTGGTTTTGCCTGCCTTGGAGAAAGAGGCTCAGGTATTCTATGGTGTTTAGTTAATATATTCTCTATCCTCGTGGCTTAAACCCGACTCATCTTCCTCGTATTCTTCAAATTCACTGGCTTCTTTCGGTTTATTGCCAGATTTTCCCATTAAAAAGCCTACGAGCCATCCAGCAACGAATACACCCCCAATTATACCTAGTTTAGAAATTTTAGAGTTGCCAAAAAACCAAAAATTTACGGCATCAGTATTGTTTATGGCTACAAGGCCTGCCACAATGCTTATCAAAATAATGAACATGCTTTTTACACTCATTTTAGTACGAATAATTGATACCAAATTCGAATATCGGTTTTTTAACCGATTTTTCGTTCGTAAAAATCATCTTTCCGCCCACATTAAAGTTGGGTAGGTAAAAGCGTAGTAAATTTACGTCGGCCCGTAATTCAAAGCCGTAGCTACGTGGAATGAAGGCTTTGTTTGCTGCTATATTTTCATAATCGGCAAAAAGAGCCGCTCTAATACGTTTGATATAGGCCACACTACCGATTTCCCAATCGGGATAGGCAATCGGGAAACGGTAATCTAATAGGAGTGTATTCTGCAAAAACTCGGTATTTATTAGTTGGTTGTAACCGCTTATTGTTGGAATATTTAGTGCGTAATCATAGGCCGTTCCTCTAATCGTTTGGGTATTAAAACTTGCAGAAAAGCTATGGTTGCGCCATAATCCAGGTGTAAAGAACAAACTTTGGGTGCTTAATAGTGTGCCTTTTAAGTTTTTGTCAAATGGGAGGTGCTCATAGGCCACTAAAAAATTCTGGCCCCATCTAGGTGCCAAATCTCGAGTACTTCGCCTCGTATTTTGGTTTATATACATGCTGTATTGCATGGGAAAGGCCAATGAACTAGGTAGCATTAGGCCTTGGGGTACACCGGAAATTTGATTTCTAGCTGTATAACTTGTTGCAATTTCAAGGCCTGCCGTACCGTGTTTATCAAGGTGATTGAATGCAAATGGTATGTTTATGCTCAATTCACTCATTTGTTCCCGCCAAGTAATGGGAGCGTCGTTATATACCGTTCTACGGGCTCTATCTTTAAAATCGAGTTTTAAAATAGGGTAGAGGGCCTTATAAGTGATTCCTGCCTGGTATTCACTTTTCCTTAAACCTTGATTGTAAACGTATCCTGCGTAAAAGTCTACGGTATTCATCAAGTTGTTCGATACAGCTTTTATACCCAAATTCAATTCGTCGGTAAATTCGTTGTTAGCTAAAATGGGTACAAAGCTGTGAAAGTTAAATGCATTCTTTACCTGGCTATACCTATTAGATTTAAATACGTTTTGAGGTACTTGTTTAAAATCAATTGGGGCACCATCTTGCGATTTTAAGGGAGCAGCGTATTCAACAAAGGTATTTTTAATAGTACTAATGGCTTGCGTTTGAACTGTATCTAGTCCAAATTCGGCAATATCGTGTCCTTGTGGTCCAAAGTTGCTAAAAAGTACCTTTTTATTCTTTTCGTCGAAATAGGGGTAATAGGCGCCAAATTTGGCCGTGCTAAGTTGGCTAATTCCTTTTCCTGATAGCTGATAAATATTATCGATACCATTGTAATGTGCTTTAAACAAAATACTATCCCCAGCATAAGTGGGCCTAGCTATAAAGGAAACTTCGGGCGCTAATTTTTGCTGTATAGCTTGGGTAGTTAAGTCGAGCTCTTCTATAGCTGTACCTTGTTGACGTACTTTTAAATACACAATTTTGCTTCCAGATGCGTGGTATTTTGGGCTTTGCAGGATACTGAAATCGGAATTAGCATATTGCTTGAGTATTTTTCCGGTTTTGGCATCCAATTCTACTAAAGTCATTTTATTGCTAAAATCAACTTCAATAGCAACAATTTTTTCACCATTTGGCGACAAGGCAGGGGAGAATAGCCTCGTTTTATGTGTAATTTGCTTGTATTTATGTGTTTTTAAATCAAAAACACAAATCACATTATATGTTCGCTTCGAATAGCGTTCATCTACTCTCAGTTCGTCCCAAACTACTTTATCCTTCATTACATGCATATTGGGTTCTTGCTGTATGCCAATTGCTAAAAGCGTTTGTTCTTTGCCATTTTCATCTATTTGTACAAGCAGGCTGGTATGGGCTTTGCTATGTTTTAATGCGATAAGGCTTCCATCGTAACTGCGTTGGGGCAATAAATAATCTTCCGCATAATTAGTATTGCGCTTGTTGAGTGGACTATATTCAGCATGTTTCATGCTATTTAATTGCTCGGTCCAAAGCTGTGTAAGCTCGTTTGTAGTAGCCTTGTACCACATTTCTGTAGTTAAGCCGGTAAGTTTTTGGCTGGTTTTGCTCAAATTATACAACCGGAATGGGTGATTGGCCATTTGGCGAAGAAGTGTGTCTAAAATAAAATCGCCATAATCTCTGCGGAGTTTGGTAACCATAAAGTAACCTAATGGATAATAGCCAGATGTGAGGTCTTTTAGCGATCCTAAATAGTTTTTGCCATAACTATAGTGCCTATTGCTGAGTAAATTGGCTCTTAAATATAAATTAAAGCTCGGCTGGCGTCCTCTGCCGGCTTCAGTTAACAATGTTTCGCTCAGTACGGCATCTCCTTCAAAAAACCAGGCTGGAAGGCTCACGCCAAAGAATGCAAAAGCTAAAGATTCAAATCCTGGCGCCTGAATGCTGCCTGTTAGCTTGTCTATTTGCACCACATGCCTCAGTTCGTGTACCGCCAAGCTGTTTAGCCAATCTTGCGAATCAAATTCTTGGCTAGGGGTGGCGTAAAATTCAGAATGCCGGGGGGCTAATTGTACAAATCCATTCGACTCCACAGTTTGGTTTTGAAGTATCACCGTAATGCGCTTCGGGTTTTTGTTTATTGATCTACTAACCCGACCAATTATGTAGTCTAAACTATTGGCCATTCGTTGTGCTTCAAGCTCGAGTAGGGCGGGGTATAAAAGCTGAAAATGTTGAGTATTAATTTGCCTCCATTTTAAACCCGGAGGGTTCTGTCCAGCATCGAAAAGTTGGGCACTTGCAATATATGAATTAATGATTAATATAAATATTATTAAAATATTGATTTTCAATAAGTTAACTATTTTATAAATTCTCATTTTATGCATTTGCTATATATTTTAGTAAATAATACTAATTTACTTGAATAGTTACTTTTTATATTTTTTATAATTAACTGATTAACAATTTATTATAAAATATTATTTGTTAATATTTTCGATCTATTTTTTACGTTTTTTATACAAAATAGGCTGTTTTACAAAGGTGCAATTATTTTAGTAATTCGGCTAAAAACCTATGCAAAATGTATACCATTTTAACTCTCTAATTGGCAAATTATTGCCCAAAAATATAGTCTGAAATCAGGGTCATATAAACCTATTGATACGAGTTGATCATAGTAGCTAAATACCCCTTCATCAAACCGAAATTTGCCAGCCGAAATCCTATCCCCCACCCCATGGCTCAGGGTGCTGTAGCGTTAATATTTTAGATATGATGCTCTTGTTTACGCAATCTTCGCTTTTCTAACTTATTCTTAATAATGGGAAAAAGAAAGATGGTACTCAATACAATGCAGGCCCCGGCATAAAAACCAATGGTCATTTGTTCCCGCTTACCGAAAATAATAAAGGCCAGTATAATACCGTAAATGGGTTCTAAATTGGTTATTAGAGCTACTTTAAATGCCGTAAGTTCTTTCATTACCGAAACACCTGCCACATAGGCACCAGATGTGCAAATGGTACCCAAAATGAGTAAATAAATCCAATCGCTGGTGCTAAGAACTAAGTCGGCAGTAAAGCCATGGGTGTATAGTAGGTACAAAGACACCCAGAACCAAGCACCAATAAGTTCGTAGAAGGCAATAATTGGCGCCGGTCGGTTTTTTACTTGTTTGCCATTTATGATAGAAAAAATGCTTGCTAGTAGCGCACTAGCTAATCCACAAATAATTCCCCATGTATAATTTGTTTCAAACTTAAAAATGAGGTAAATGCCACTAATAATAAATAAGCCGGTTATAATTTCGAGCTTCGATATTTTTTTACGTTCTATTATAGGTTCTAAAATGGCTGTAAATAGTGTTAGTGCAGAGAGGCAGACCAAGGCTACCGATACGGTGGCTATTTTAATGGATAAGAAGAAAAGTACCCAATGCCCGGCAACAATGGCTCCGGTAAAAAATAACTTCAAAAATGTATCTCTTGATACCCAAATGGAGGTATTGGTAAATTTAAAATAGATGCCAAGTGTAATAAAGGCAATTAGTACGCGGTACCAAACCAATGGAATGGCAGGAGTGGAAATGAGTGCCCCTAAAATCCCCGTAAAGCCCCAAACTATCACTGTGAGGTGTAAAATTACTAGGTTTCGATTTACTTCGGATAGTTTATACTGGCTCATTCGCTTATTTTGGGGCCCGTTTTAATAAGTAGATACCAAGGCAACCAAAAATAAAATTAGGTATGCACACGGCAATAAAGGGGTACAATGCACCCTTAAGGGCAAACATGGTAGAAAACTGCATGAATAAAATATAAGCAAAACTGAGAAATATGCCTATACCTAAAGAAATTCCAACGCCACCCCGTACTTTTCTAGAAGATAATGAAACCCCCATAAGCGTAAGCACAAAGGCCGAAAATGGATACACAAAACGTTTGTATTTTTCTATGAGTAAATTATCCATAACCCCGGTACCTCTCATATCTTCTTTCCGAATGCGTTCGTTTAATTCTCTCATATTCATGGCCTGGTACACATTGTCATAAACCTTAAAATCACTCGGATTCATATCTAAAATGGTATCTTTCTTTTGACCATAGTCCATTTTTTCCTTCAAGCCATTAATTCTACGTATCGAATAGTTATCAATGCTCCACGAGTTTTTTACCGAATCCCATACAATGCGGTCGGCTACCCATTTTTGTTCTAATTTTTGTCCCTTAAACTTATCTAGCGTGAAGCGGTAACCAATTTTATTTACGTTGTCAAAATTCTCAATGTATACGTAGGTATTCTTATCTAAACGCATATTGGTATACATTTTGGAGTTAAATGATACCGGTTCTATATACTTGTTTTCAAAATCAATTTTCAGTTGATTGGTTTCTGGGATGATAAACAAATTGAAAATGAGTGAGAAGAAGAAAATAACCGAGGAAGCAATAAAATACGGACGTAAAAAACGCATGAAACTAGCTCCACCGCTTAAAATAGGCACAATCTCGGTTTGGTCGGCCATTTTTGCCGTAAAAAAGATTACTGCAATAAAATTAATGAGCGGCAAGAGCATATTGAGGTAAAAGGGAACAAGGCCCATATAGTACTGAAAAATAATTTTGCTCAGTGGGGCTTGGTACTCTAAAAAGTTATCTAGCTTCTCAGATATATCGAAAATTACAATTACCACGCTAAAAATAGCCATGGTAAACACAAAAGTACCGAGGTACTTTTTAATAATATACCAATCAATAATTTTGATCCGATCCATTATAAGCGTTGTGCCAATTGTTTAACCATTTTGTTTTTCCAGTCGTAAAAAGTGCCCGCAATAATTTGGCTACGAGCCTCTTTCATCAACCATAAATAAAAATGCAAGTTATGCAAAGAAGCTATTTGTGCAGCTAAAATTTCTTTCGATTGCATTAAATGACGTAAATAAGCCTTCGTATACTGCGTATCGGCAAACAATTCGCTATCAGCTTCTAAAGGCGAAAAGTCGTTTTTCCACTTTTCATTTTGAATATTGATGATGCCATTGCTGGTAAAAAGCATACCATTACGGGCATTTCGGGTAGGCATTACACAATCGAACATATCTATGCCAAGCGCAATGTTTTCGAGCAAATTTACCGGCGTACCTACGCCCATTAAATAGCGTGGTTTATCTGTGGGTAAAATGTTGCAAACTACCTCGGTCATTTTGTACATTTCTTCGGCAGGTTCGCCTACAGAAAGGCCACCAATGGCATTTCCTTCGCGGTTAAAGCTGGCAATGGTTTCTGCCGATTTTATGCGTAAATCTGTATAGGTGGAGCCTTGTACAATGGGAAATAGGGTTTGATCGTAGCCATATTTCGCCTCGGTAGTATCAAATCGATCACAGCAGCGTTTCAGCCAACGATGCGTCATTTCCATCGATTTACGTGCGTACGTATAATCGCAAGGGTAGGGCGTGCACTCATCAAAAGCCATGATAATATCGGCACCAATGGTCCGCTGAATATCCATTACACCCTCGGGCGTAAACAAATGTTTAGATCCATCAATGTGTGAACGGAAGGTAACGCCTTCTTCTTTAATTTTACGTACACCAGAAAGCGAATACACTTGGTAACCACCACTATCGGTTAAAATAGGGCCATTCCAGCCATTAAATTTGTGCAATCCGCCTGCTTTTTCAATCGTATCTAGCCCAGGACGTAGGTATAAATGATAGGTATTGCCTAAAATAATTTGAGCTTTTACATCGTCTTTTAATTCGCGTTGATGCACGGCTTTTACTGTGCCGGCGGTACCAACGGGCATAAAAATTGGCGTTTGGATAGTTCCATGGGCCGTTTCAATTTCGCCCGCCCGGGCCTTAGAATGTGCGTCTGTAGCTGCTAGTGTAAACTTCATGAATAGAATAGAGTGTGCAAAATAGCAAAAAAATACCTGTATTTAGGGCTTTTAATTTTCAATTTAGCCCCAAAATGTGTTAAAAAAATAACAAATTTGCAGGCCCAACACAGCAATTTATTTTATGGATTTTATTACGCAGCAACTAGCAGCTTCTTCTCTGTTTTCTTTGATACTTTTTAGTGCATTAATTGTTATAACATTAATACAGCTCTATCAGTTGATGTTTGTACACTTGCGTTTAGCAAGGTATCCTATTAAAAAGAAAGAAATTGGCGAAAAAAATCCCATTTCGGTAATTGTATACGCCCGAAATCATGCTGCATACCTAGAAAATAACATACCCGAATGGCTGAGTCAAGAAGATGCTGCATTCGAGTTGGTATTGGTAAACGATTGCTCTTGGGACGATACTGAAGACCTGTTAAGAAGCCTTGCTGTGACCTATCCACAGGTAAAAATAGTGAATGTGCCTATCGACGATCGATTTAGACGCACTAAAAAGTATGCCCTAACGCTTGGCATTAAAGCAGCGCAATACGAACAAATTTTATTTATTGAAGCGGATTATTTGCCACGTTCTAAAAAATGGATTGCGCACATGCAAGCCAATTTTACCGAAAATACCGAGCTGGTTTTGGGCTATGCACCCTTTCCTGCGGGTGCAACGTTTAGCACCTTACTCAGCCGTTTCGATCATTTTATGACGGCTCTTTATAGTCTTTCTTTTGCCATTAAAGGAAAAGCGTTTAGTGGCTATGGACAGAATATAGCCTTCACTAAAACGACCTTTTTTGCAGGTAAGGGCTATGCCTCCCACATGCATTTAACCTACGGTGAAACCGATTTTTTTATCAATCAACATGCCACTCCTAAAAACACTAGGGTAGAAATAAACCCTGCTAGTCATGTGTTTACGGATATAAATTATAGTTATGCTCAGTTTGTAAAAGATAAGTTTACCCGTATGGATACACAGAAGCTATTTAAACTGGGCAATCGCTTGCGTTTACATGTTGGAGTCTACACTGCTGTGCTTTTCTATTTAATA
>ENA-OUVC01000039-OUVC01000039.1-marine-metagenome-genome-assembly--contig:-NODE-39-length-95517-cov-6.222464_pt1 | contig 95517 bp, 81 predicted proteins | sample MGYA00248622_ERZ508571 | MGnify/ENA primary metagenome ERZ508571 (study PRJEB26236, sample SAMN06267175) | marine metagenome | isolation source: Columbia River Estuary | place: USA:Columbia River Estuary... | reverse complement strand
GCTGGATGTTGGTGTTTTTCATTTTCAATCAATGGCACCCACATCGGACAAGCATGTTGGGAGACCAAAATGTCTGGTGCAAATTTTTTCAATTCGATTAAATAGGATTCACTTTGAACGGTACCCGTAGTGCCAAGTATTCCGACGTGACGTGTTTTACTGAGGGAACCTATCTCCTCCGTACTTGGACGAATGACGCCTAGTACGCGATTATCAGGCGCTATTTTGGGTAAATCTTGTTGTTGGATGGTTCGAAGTGCTTTGGCAGAAGCGGTATTGCAGGCGAGTACCACTAACGGACATCCTTTATCAAATAAAAACTGAACAGCTTCGAGTGTGTATTCATACACAACGTCAAAGGATCGGTTTCCATAAGGAGCTCGTGCATTATCACCAAAATAGACATAATCATAATTTGGCAGTGCTTTTTGCACTTCTTCGAAAACCGTTAATCCACCGTAACCAGAGTCAAAAATACCGATGGGCGCTCTTTTATTCATGATTCAAAACTAAACAAAAAAGGCAATCACATGGATTGCCTTTCTTTTAATATTTATGGAAATTATTTTTTACTCGACGCTGCATCTAGAATCAACAACTCCGTAATTACTTCATTTGTAATATCCATTCCGCCTTTGTAATACATCGTCATGGAAGACTGATCTAACACGTAATTTAATTTTTTGCGTTCTGAAACAATTTCAATCGCTTTTTGAACACGCTCCAAAATAGGTTGATTTAATTGTTCGCTATACGTTTTCAATTCTTGTTCCAACTCCGCTTGACGCGTTTCCAAGTTTTGTTGCATGCGCATTAATTTGTTTTGCTCATTTTCTTTGATCATTGGCGGCATGTCATTTCCTTTTTCCATGAAAATTTTATACGCTGCTTCAAATGCTTTTTGCATTTCTTCTAATTCCGCCACTCCTGATTTTTGAATCTGGTCCAATTGAGAAATCGCCGCTTTGCGAGAAGGCATTGTATCTAATAATTTTTGTGAATCTACGTGTGCTACTTTCGATTGAGCTGCTGCTCCAAATCCAATAAATAAAACCAATCCTAAAAATAAATTTTTCATTCTTTATGTGTGTTACTTTGTTATACCCATTTCTTCCAGAACAGAATCGCTCATGTCGAATTCCTTCTCTGCATAAACCAAATTGCTTTGATTTGCTTTATCAAAAACGAAGGAGTACCCTTCTCTCTTCGCTACTTTTTTCATTGCTGTAAAGACCCTGTCTTGGATAGGCTTTACTAATTCTTGACGCTTTTGGAAATAATCTCCTTCAGAACCAAAATGCTGTGTTTGCAAATCAATGACGTCTTTCTCCAATTTTTCAATTTCAGTCTTGCGTTTTTCCTTTTCCTCTTTTGGAAGAAGTACTTCTTCACGGTCAAAACTTGACTTTTTCGTTTTAATGACCTCGTAACGCTCTTCAATTTCCTTGGTCCAACGTTCAGCCATTTTATCGAGACGCTCTTTCGCCTCTACGTATTCAGGTACATTTTTCAAGATGTAATCCGAATCAATAAACGCATACGATTGTGCATTGGCAAATCGCATGCCAAAAAACAAGATGAAAAGAAAACAATACTTTGACATATAAAAAATTGTTTCTAAAGAACGACGAAGTTAAACATTTATTGTAATATTCTATAATTCCCCAAGGTTCATTCCTATGGTGAAGCTCAATTTGGGGTAAAATCCTTTGCTCATGATAGAAGCATCAGAACCAGAAGTTGAACCGGCTCCAGTTGACCAACTATCTAATTTGTCGAAACCAAATCCATAATCTAAGCCCAACATACCGAACATTGGCAAGAATACACGGATACCAACTCCGGCAGCACGTTTCACATTAAACGGATTAAATTTATCAAACGTTGGATACGTGTTTCCAGCCTCTAAGAACGTAAGCGCATAAAACGTTGCCTGCGGATTTAATGAAATTGGGTATCGTAACTCCAAGGTATATTTCGCAATGATTGGATCTCCACCATTTGCGGAAATACTTTGGTCGTCGTACCCTCTAAGTGCAATGATTTCGCGTCCACCCAATTGATTCACTCCAGACAAACCACTTCCCCCCATCGAATAACGATCGAAAGGCGTTAGTCCTTTTGATTTGTTGTACATCCCGATGTAACCAAAACCAAAGCGCGGCATCAGGATAAGTTTTTTATCTGCTGTTAATGGCAGGAACCATTCTCCAGTAAATTTGAAACGGTAGTACTCCAAGAACAAGTAGCGTTCACGATCAGTCATCGATGCATAATCCACATCATCACTGAAATAAGAATACGGAAGTGTTGCTTTGGCAGTCAGGGTGAAATTAGATCCACTTTGCGGATAAATTGGAGCACTTACTGAACTGCGTTGAAGTACATATTTCAGTGCAATGTCGTTCGCATATCCCTCATTAAAGAGTGGGAAACGTGTGTCTTTCATGACATCATAATACTGATAACTCAATTCGTAGTAAGCAGTAAAATAATCATCCGGCCATCTTTTACGGCGCCCTAGGCCGACACCTGTTCCAGTGATGGAAAGTCCAGTATAATTTGGGTCGGATCTTAAGAAGCCTGTTGTTGACAACGCTGTTCTATTCACCCAAAAGGATAGGGAATTTGGTTTCTTTCCTCCTAACCAAGGCTCGGTAAATGAAAAGTTATATCCTTGGTAATAGCGTCCGTTTGATTGAGCGCGAATCGACAATCGTTGACCGTCGCCACCTGGAAGGGGAGACCATGCTTCTTTCTTAAAGAAATTTTTGGTCGAAAAATTATTAAAGGATAATCCAACCGTTCCGATTATTCGTCCAGGAGTTGATGGTCCGGCCCCGCCGTATCCACCTGATAACTCAATTTGATCGCTTGACTTTTCCTCCACAACGTACTCAATGTCCACTGTTCCTTTTGCTGGATTAGGCATTGGATTCACTTGAAAACCTTGATCATTGAAAAAGCCCAACTGAGACAATTCACGCTGTGTTCTCATGATGTCTTCTTTGTTAAACACATCACCTGGCTTCGTTCTTACTTCACGCAAGATCACATGGTCATTTGTTTTGGTATTTCCTCGGATGGTAATTGTACCATTTGTCGCTATTTTTCCTTCGATAATGCGTATTTGGTGATTGATGTGGTTGTTCGTCACATTGGTTTCAACCGGAATAACTTGGAAAAATAAATATCCTTTATTCATATACAGCCCCGTAATATCTCTGCCATCTGGGCCGCCAAACAAGCGTTGTGTGAAAAGGTCTTTGTTATATAAATCTCCCTTTTTGATTCCCAAAACTGTATCCAAGAAACTAGAGCGATACTTTGTGTTTCCAATCCATTCAACATCTCCAAAATAGTACTTTTCACCTTCATTGATCTGAATCTGAATTTTCAAATTCTTTTCATCCAAGAGATAAATGGTATCGTGAATGATCTGCGCATCGCGTAATCCAACCTTGTTAAATTTCGCCATTAAGGCAGTTTTATCGGTTTGATAACTAGACTCTGTAAATTTAGAGCGTTTGAACAAGCGCAGAACCCCTTTTTGTTTGGTGTCCTTCATGGCCATTTTCAACTTCCATAATGGAACCTCAGCACTTCCAATAATCTCAATTTCCTTGATCCCGATTTTAGGTCCTTTGTCAATAGTGATGGCAAAAATTTCCGAATCATTAATGAGGGTGTCCTTCGTGCGAGTGATGTTTACGTTGGCATGATAAAATCCTTTTTCACGGAAATAACCTCTGATTTTACTTTTGGTTTGAAAGATCAAATTCTCTGTGATGGTTTTACCGGCATAGAGGGAAATTTCCTCACGTACTTTATCCGCTTCTCTTTTGGTGATTCCGTCAAACTTAAATTTTGAAAGCTTGGGTCTTGGAACAAGCTCTATGACTAGGTAAATAACCCCAGCCACTTCTTTTTCCGCATAAATGGAAATGTTAGAAAAAAGTCCTTCGCTCCATAAATTTTGAATTGCTTTATTGATTTGTTGACTCGGCAGCGTAATCAACTGTCCTTGTCTCAACCCAGCAATCATTTTAATTCCTTGGTGATCGTAATTATCTGCACCGACAACACGAACAGGTCCAATTTCATATTCCTTTGGAGACGTGTAATCAAAATCCAAACCACCTAGTGTTGTTGGTCCGGTTTGACTATACGTCACAAAAGAAAAGAATATAAAAATAACTAAGTATCTCATTTAGTATCGTTTAATTGCTCGGAAGTCTTTCCAAATCTCCGTTCTCTTTGTTGATAAGCAATAATTGCCTTTAAAAATTCTTCTTTTCGAAAATCTGGCCAGTGCACGGGCGTAAAGTACAACTCTGTATAAGACAATTGCCAAAGCAAAAAGTTACTAATTCGGCATTCTCCACTTGTACGAATCAATAATTCTGGGTCGGGAATTCCGGATGTATTCAATTTTTCACTTATCGAATCTTCTGTAATTTGGTCGACAGAGATCGCACCGTTATGAACTTCCTCTGCTAATTTTCGGCAAGCGCTTGTAATTTCCGACCGAGCACTGTAATTCAATGCTAAAACCAAGGTTAGATTCGTATTCTCGCGCGTTTTGTGCGTTGCTTCATTCAAAGACACCACACAAGACTCTGGAAGCGCTGTAATATCACCAATGGTCATCAAACGAACGCCGTTTTCATGCATTTCATCCGTCTCATTCGTAATTGCTTGTACCAGTAAATCCATTAGTCCGGCTACTTCTTCAGCTGGACGGTTCCAGTTTTCCGTGGAAAAAGCATACATCGTTAAATAATGAACGCCTATTTCTCTTGCTGTTTTAATGATTTCTTTCACGGACAAGACACCTTCTGCGTGTCCAAACAAACGATGTTGTCCTTGACTTTTAGCCCATCGACCATTACCATCCATAATAAAGGCAACGTGCTTTGGGATGTTTGTTTGTTCTAACTGGGTCAATAAATTCGTCATTTCCATGTTCTTAACGAAGGTAATCAAAGAATCTTGTGTTCTGTATGCAAAAACGCATAAACTATTTCTCAAAAAAAAAGGGACTGGTTAACCAAATCCCTTTTATAATCAGATTAGCGCCTATTATTCAGCTAAAATAACCAGGCGATTATTATTTAATTCTGCTACTCCACCTTTAATTGAAGCGTGAACTTTCGATCCAGAACGAACCAATAAATTGCTCATTTCAGCATCTCCTTCGTTCCCACTTAATTCAAAAATCACTTCTCCGCTTTTCAATGATGAGATGATTGGTGCGTGGTTGTTCAGCACTTGAAACACGCCGTCTAAACCTGGAAGGGTAACACTTGTTGCCTCTCCTTTAAAAAGACTTGCTTCTGGAGTGATAATTTCTAATTTCATGTCTAAAAGATATTAAGCTTCAGCCAACATTTTTTCTCCTGCAGCGATTACATCTTCGATGCCACCTTTCAAGTTAAATGCTGCTTCTGGATATTGGTCAAATTTACCATCTAAGATATCGTTAAATGCCTTGATTGTATCTTGAATATCTACTAACACACCTGGAAGCCCTGTAAATTGCTCCGCAACGTGGAAAGGTTGAGACAAGAAACGTTGTACACGACGTGCTCTATGAACGATTAATTTATCTTCTTCAGACAATTCATCCATACCTAAGATCGCAATGATATCTTGTAATTCTTTGTAGCGTTGTAAGGTAATTTTTACACGTTCCGCACAATTGTAATGCTCGTCTCCTACGATTTCTGCTGTCAAAATTCGTGAAGTAGAGTCCAATGGATCTACCGCTGGGTAAATACCTAACTCAGCAATTTTACGTGACAATACCGTTGTAGCATCCAAATGGGCAAATGTATTTGCTGGCGCTGGATCGGTAAGGTCATCCGCAGGTACGTAAACCGCTTGAACGGAAGTAATGGATCCGTTTTTAGTTGAAGTAATACGCTCTTGCATGGCACCCATCTCTGTTGCCAAAGTTGGTTGGTAACCTACCGCTGATGGCATACGTCCAAGTAAGGCAGACACTTCTGATCCTGCTTGTGTAAAACGGAAGATGTTATCAACGAAGAAAAGGATATCTTTTCCTTGACCTTCGCCATCACCATCTCTAAAATATTCTGCGATAGTCAATCCAGACAATGCAACACGTGCTCTTGCTCCTGGAGGCTCATTCATTTGTCCAAATACGAATGTCGCTTTGGATTCTTTCATTCCTTCTAGGTCGATTTTCGTTAAATCCCATCCACCTTCTTCCATGGAATGCATAAAGTCATCACCATATTTGATGATACCTGACTCTAACATCTCACGAAGTAAGTCATTCCCTTCACGAGTACGCTCACCTACACCAGCGAATACGGATAAACCTCCGTGTCCTTTCGCGATGTTATTAATTAATTCCTGAATCAATACGGTTTTACCTACTCCGGCTCCACCAAATAATCCAATTTTTCCTCCTTTTGCGTAAGGCTCAATCAAGTCGATTACCTTAATTCCTGTAAATAGGATCTCTGTCGCCGTGGACAATTGGTCAAATTTCGGTGCCTCACGGTGAATTGGTAATCCATCAGAATTATCTACTTCATTAATTCCATCGATTGCTTCACCAACAACGTTAAACAAACGCCCTTTGATTTTATCTCCGATTGGAACTTTAATTGGAACGCCTGTTGCAATTACTTCCATTCCTCGTGTGAAACCATCGGTTGAGTCCATGGAAATCGCACGAATAGCGTTTTCACCAACATGTGATTGAACTTCTAAAACAACGCGAGTACCATCTGCCTTGCGCACTTCAAGTGCGTCATAAATGTTTGGCAACACTGTTCCACGCTCAAATCTAACGTCCACTACTGGACCGATAACTTGTGAGATTTTTCCTTTTACTGATGACATTATAAGCCTTTTTGAATTCGGGCGCAAATATACACGATTTTATTTGAATTTACTAGAATAAAAACGAAGATTGTTTTATGCGCTTTTTACAATTAATCGCACCGGGAAGTAAGAAAAGACAAAACTAAGGATGGAAACCGAGCCCAAGATGAGGCCGAAATCGGATAAAGTGAACACGATGGGAAAAGGAATATTTGCTCCTGGTATAATTAAAAATTCGCTCGTCAACTGAAGAATGCAAACGGCATAACCCAAAATTAAACCAAGAAAAATGCCCCAGCCGGAGATCAATAATCCCTCGTAAAAAAACACCTTAAACACATCGTTTTTACTCATTCCAATGGCGCTTAACAATTGCACGCTTTCCTTTTTCTCCACATAAAGCATTGTTAATGAAGCAATGAGGTTAAATGCCGCCAGCACAAAAACGAACAAAAGGATGATAAATACAACCAATCGTTCCGATTTGCTCGTTCGAAAAATCAATTCATTTTTCTCCAAATTCGTTCGAACTTGGAAGGAGGTGTTTTGAATGGTGTTTTGAATGGTGTTTTGAATTTGCTCCTTTACCTCTTGCGCGTCGTAACCCACCTCTAATGAAATGTATAATTTGCTGATTTCGTGGTCGTAACCTAGTAATTCTGAAGCAGATTGAAAGTCCCATATGAGCGCACTTGCGTTCACTTCCTGGTTGAAATTAACAGCGCCGTCAACCGACAAACGCGCCGAGTGAAAAGGCGCTTTTCCAAGACGAATTTTTACGTTTCGTTTTGGAGCGTATATCAGTATTTCATCGGAATGATCAGGGCCAATACTGACCTTTAAATTTTGCATTAACTCTGCTCCAACAAAAGCGAATCGTCCATCAGAATAGGCATGTTGTCCGATTCCGCCTAATAAATGCTTTTGAATATGGCAATCCGAAAGAAAGGATTCCTCTACTCCGTATAGTTTTGCATTGATCCACTTTTGCTCATTTCTAAGCACGATGATTTCCTCAATTTGTCTGGAGACACTTTTGATTCCGGGTATAGACTTGATTTTACGGAAGTCGATTTCGTTTTCGAAAAACGTTTTTCGTTGCGCGTGTTGTATGGTAATTGGTGGATCGAACTCACTATACAGTTGTTCAATCATCTTCTCGATTCCATTAAATGCAGAGAGCAAAACGACTAACGCCGCTGTGATAATCATTACACCAAAAAGAGAAATCCGACTGATGAGCGTGACGATGTTTCGTTTTCCTCTCGACCACAAATACCTTTTTGCTATGTATAATGGAGTGTTTATCACTTCTTTTTCAGTAACTCATCAATTTTCATGGCATAATCCAAGGAATCATCAATGTGAAAAACCAAATCTGGAATTTTGCGAAGGTTTTTCAAGCGATTTCCTACTTCGCGTCTAATTTTTCCTTGATTAGCACGAATGTTTTCCAACACCTCGTTTTTATCTGGACCAGCAAAAACACTTAGGAAACAACGAGCTAAAGATAAGTCTGATGTGACCCTTACCACGGTAACAGTCACCATGGATCCCAAGCAAATTTCACCTGCATTGCGTTGAAAAAAAGTAGATAATTCAGCTTGAATAACAGCTTCGATTTTATTTTGTCGTATTGAACTCATGCGTCAAAGTTATAAAATTAAGAAGGATTTGCATCCTATGATTTAATTTGAGTCATGTCCAAGATCACTTGTTTCACTTGAAAAATGCTCAAAATCGTTCTCCCGTTTGCTTTTTCGCATCTCTGTTTTCGCTCCTTTTGTAGCTTTTTTACGTTTTTAAAAACAGCGATAACAGCGTTGACATGAAGCGTGTTTCCAATAAGTAGTTGTCCAAAAGAATTGAAAAGGACGCTTATGAAATACATCCAATTTAATACCGGTGGAAGGTGTAAGAAATGTAAAAAGTGTTTATTTCGTTTGGCGATCATTCTCACCCGCTGATTGGGTAGTTTTTTTATGGTAGAGGATTGCGCGTGGTGACAAATCGCTAAAGGTTGAAAATAAAGTTTCCATCCGCTTCTCCAAGCTTGGAGTCCTAAATCGACATCTTCTGAATAATATGGATTGTACAATTCGCAAAATCCACCCAATTGAAGAAGGTATGCTCTGCGAACTAAGGCATTGGCCCCGGATAAAAACATTGTTGGCAACATTTCCGTGCTTGAAAAAGTGTTTTTGTTGCTTTCAATGCGCAAGAAGCGAATGTGTGGCTTTTTTGCACCGTCTTGCGCTTCGTTTGTTTCTTGATCAAAAATGGCACCCATTACACCAAAAGTCTCCTCGTTTTCAAACAGGGGTAATTGAGAAGCGAAGTAGTTGCTTGTTAAATGTACATCGGAATTTAAAAAACACACTAAATCCTTGCTTGCCCGTTTAATTCCTCTATTCATGTTTCCGGCAAATCCTGTGTTTACATTACTCTTAACAAGAATTACATCAGGAAAATCACGTGTAATAATATTCATAGAATCGTCCGTTGAAGCATCATCTGAAACGATGATTTCAAAATCACTTATGCCACTTGATACCAGCGCTGCATGTGCAGACTGAATGGTGTCCACCAAAAGCTGCTGGCCATTGTAATTTGGAATAACAATCGAAACACTCAATTTCATGAACGGTCTAGATAAAACAGGATAAGCAAAAGTACACAAATAATCACGGTGGATTATTGTGGTATGTGTGGAGAAAAAGGATTGCGTATCTTTGCTCCATGAGAACCTTTTGGGAAATTTTTCATTTTGCCTTTAAATACCGCATGCTCGCTTTATTGACGATCATTGGAAATTTATTGTTTACCCTTTTTAACCTTCTTTCACTCGTTTTATTTATTCCGTTTCTACAGCTTATTTTTAGCTCGAAGGAATTAAAAACGACCGTTGTTCCCCCGCATTATTCAGGGGATATCGGAAAACTTCCGTCGTATTGGGTTGATCTATACAACTACGAAATGCACCACATGGTCGTTTCGGATCCAAAACGCGCTTTGATTACCGTTTGCTTGATGGTTTTTGGTGCTTTTTTCTTTAAAAACCTGTCCCGTTACTTTGCCGTTTGGTTTCAATCGGAATTACGTGCACGGGTGGTTAGGGATATTCGAAACCTTATGTACGAAAAGGCCATTCGACTTCCTCTTGGTTTTCATGCAAATGAACGAAAAGGAGACTTGTTAACCAGAATGGGACATGATGTTGGTGAAGTAGAAAACGCGGTTGTTTGTACCTTGGAACTCGTTTTTAGAGATCCTATTTCCATTTTGATCCATGTTGGAACCTTGCTGTTTATCAGTGCTGAATTGACCGTGGTTTCATTTTTCTTGTTGCCTATTTCTGCTTTTGTGATTTCTACCGTCGGGAAAAGTTTAAAGCGTACAGCAAAGCAAGGACAGGAACAACTTGGATTGTTAACTTCTTCTTTTGATGAGAGTTTGAGCGGTGTTCGGATTATTAAATCTTTTAACGCCCTGAATTTTATGTCGGGAGTTTTCCAAGCGTTGAATCTACGTCACCAAAAATTAACCACAAAAACCATTAGAAAAAAAGATGTTTCCTCCCTCTTAAACGAAACAATTGGAGCCGGTGTCATGATGTGTTTAGTATGGTTTGGCGGAAAACAAATCCTCGAAGGAAACCAAGATGGACGCGCATTAACAGGAGAACTATTCATTACATTTATCGTTGTGTTTTCACAATTATTGCGACCAATTCAAGCCGTTTCTAGTGGAATTGCGGTCATCAACAAAGGAAAGGTGTCCCTAGACCGAATCAACGAAATTTTACATAGCGACGAAAAAATCATCGAGAAGGAAAATGCACAAGGTCTTCAACAGTTTCATACGTCGATTATTTTTGATCAAGTTGGATTCAAATACCAACAGGATCCGGTACTAAAGAATGTTCATTGGGAGGTTAAAAAGGGGTCAGCTGTAGCTATCGTTGGAGAATCCGGAAGTGGAAAGTCAACACTCATGGACTTATTATCTCGTTTTTACGATGTCACTGAAGGAAGCATTCAGATTGACGGACACGATATTCGGGACCTCAAAATTCATGATTTAAGAGACCTCACAGGAATTGTTTCACAGGAGTCAATTTTGTTTAATGTCAGTGTTAGAGAGAACATTGCATTTGGTGATGAACATCCTAACATGGAAAAAGTCTTGCATGCTGCTAAAGTGGCAAACGCTCACTCGTTTATTTCAGAATTAGAAAATGGTTATGAAACGGTCATTGGTGAGCGAGGAAACAAACTTTCTGGTGGACAAAAGCAACGGTTAAACATTGCACGAGCGGTTTACAAAGATCCCGCAATCCTTATTTTAGACGAAGCTACATCGGCGCTAGACACGGAGTCTGAAAAACTCGTTCAAGATGCTTTGGAAACATTGATGCAGGGCAGAACTTCGTTTGTGATCGCGCATCGCTTGAGTACGATAAAAAACGCGGATGAAATCGTTGTCTTATCGAAAGGTGAAATCGTTGAAAAGGGAAGCCATGAAGAGTTACTTGCGGCTAAATCTCACTATTTTAAATTCTGTTCTCTTCAGGGTTTAATTTAAACGCTTTGTTCATCGAGTGTACAATAAACACTTTGCCTCTAAATGTGTTATAGAGTAAAGTAAAAACTTTATCACTAAATTTGTACCCTAAACTATTCGTATGAATCACCAAACCGTGTCTTTTTCGAAAGAAACAAACGTAGAATTCTACAAAACACTGAGATCTAGAGTAAATAATTACTTTAAAGATAATAACATTACCCGTCACGCAAACGCCACAATGGTGATTAAAACTTTTGCGATGTTAGCCATTTACCTCGTTCCTTTCGGGTTTTTATTTGTGGCTGGATTGAGTTCTTGGGTGTATTTCCTTTGTTGGATTGGAATGGGAATTGGTATGGCAGGATGTGGTCTTTCCATTATGCACGATGCAAATCATGGTGCTTATTCACGAAATGAAACGATTAATAAGGCTATTGGAAACGTATTGATTTTACTTGGCGGAAGTGCGGTAAACTGGAAAATTCAGCACAACGTATTACACCACACGTATACAAACATTACACACTTGGATGAAGATATTGATCCACCTGCAAAACTTCTACGATTTACACCACACAAAAAGCGTTACGCTCAACACAAATTTCAACACTTGTATGCTTGGTTCTTTTACGGAATGATGACGATGATGTGGTTCTCAACAAAGGACTTCAAGCAAGCGAAACGTTACAAAGAAAAGGACCTAATTAAAACACAAGGAACAACTTACGCACGTCACATGACGTTCATTATTTTATTTAAAATAATTTACGTTGGCTTGTTTATCGTTTGTCCTTTCGTGTTTAGTCCTGCGTCTTGGTCACTTACTTTAATTGGATTTATTGTGATGCATTTCATCGCTGGATTCATTCTTTCCATCATCTTTCAACCGGCACATGTTGTTCCAACATCAAACTACCCAATGCCAGATGAATCTGGAAATATTGAAGCAGATTGGGCGGTTAATCAATTGTACAACACAGCAGATTTCGCCCCGAAAGCAAAACTTTTCTCTTGGTATGTTGGTGGATTAAATTTCCAAGTTGAACACCATTTATTCCCTAACATCTGTCACGTTCACTACAGTAAATTAGCTGAAATTGTAAAGTCTACGGCAGAGGAATTTAACCTTCCTTACCACTCTTACAAAACGTTTTACGGTGCACTGGCTGATCACACGAAGATGTTGTATAATCTAGGACACTACGATCAAGCTCCTGCTATTCACTAGGACATGTTTCTGGATGATTTAAGAAATCATTGCATTGAGAAGCCTGGTGTCACAGAAGGCTTCCCTTTTGATAAAAGTACATTAGTATTTAAAGTCTTTGGAAAAATGTTTGCGTTGGTTGATGTCGATGTCTTTGAGGCAATTAACCTCAAATGTGATCCTGAAAAAGCGGTTGAATTACGTGAGTCTCATCAAGGAATACAACCAGGCTACCACATGAATAAAACGCATTGGAACTCTGTGTATTTGAATGAAGATGTTTCGGATCAGTTATTAGTAGAGTTAATTGACCATTCCTATGAACTTGTTTATGCCAGTTTACCCAAAAAAGTAAGGAATGAAAATCCGATTTGACAAATACGTATGGTGTGTTCGTCTAGCAAAAACACGCTCCCAAGCCAGCGAACTCATTTCTAAAGGAAAAATTAGGCTAAACGGCCAAGATGTTAAGTCGTCCAAAGAAATAAAAGTAAACGACGTGATCGGCGTGCAAAAACACAGCGCGACCTTCAACTACAAAGTGCTTGTTTTACTTGATAAAAGACTTGGTGCAGCGCTCATTCCAACCTATATAGAAGATCAAACCACAGAAGAAGAAATCCTCAAGTTCAAACAATACCAGTTAGCTCAAAAAGCATACCGTGAGACAGATGGGAAACCAACTAAAAAGGACCGTCGAGAATTGGACAAGTTCATGGATGATTGGGGTGAAGAAAGTTAGGAAGAGAAATGGGCAATGATTTTATCCGCCAACACATTACTCAACTTAAAATAACTTTCAATGGTCCAGCCGGCAATATGTGGACTTAATAAGACCTTGTCTGATTCCAGTAAATACCGAAAGTCTTCCGAATGATCTTGATCGAAAAAAGACTCAAAACTCGACTTCTCGTACTCCAGAACATCCAAGCAAGCACCTTTTATTTTGTTCAATTTCAATCCCTTAATGAGTGCTGATGTATCCACTATTTTTCCCCTCGATAAATTCAAAAGGAAAATACTTTTGTGGCAATTGAGGAAAAATTCGTCGTTAAAAAAATGGACGGTTTCCTTGTTTTGCGGAATGTGAAAACTTATTACATCCGCTTGTTCTTGTATTGCTTGCAGTGTACATTCTTGAACAAAGTGATCACCAAAGCCGGTTTTATATTTATCGTAAGCTATGACTTTCGCATCAAAACCTCGAAGCTTTTTAGCAAAGGCTGCACCATTATTGCCGTAACCAATTATGCCTACCGTTTTACCATCTAACTCTTCTCCTCTGTTTCCTTCGCGGTCCCAAATACCCAAACGAATTTCTTGGTTAGACTTCACGATGTTATTAAACAAGGACAGTAACATTCCCAACGCATGCTCCGCCACCGCATTTCTATTTCCTTCAGGAGAATTAAAACATTGAATGTTTTGTGCCTTACAATAAGCAGTATCCATGTTTTCTAATCCCGATCCAGACCTCGCAACAAATTGTAAATCAGGTATTTGACTCAATATTTCACTAGAAAGTGTAATTCTGGATCTAATCACTAAACCGCTTGCATCTTGAATTTTTGAAAGTAAATCGTTCGTAGGGGTTTTTGTTAAATCAATACAGTCATAGCCAAACAAGGTTAATCGTTCCTCTAAAATAGGGTGGACCGAATCGATAAAATAAACTTTGCCCTTCATGTTGACTAGGTGTTTTATCAAATGTAAACATTATTGTCTTGTTCGGACCATTTGAGAAAACGATAAATATTCTGTATTTGATAAAAAAGGATTTTTTTTGAAAAACACCAAAAAATGACCCTCATAATTAAACCCTAACCACACTTTTCTATTAAGCCCTATAGATTCCAAGCGAACACGTGTTAAAGCGTCGTAAAACGGCTTAAAATGGATTTTAGCGTCCTAAATAAATCAATAACACAGAAATATCACTCGGGGAAACACCTGAAACACGTGAAGCTTGTCCAATTGTCCTTGGTTTTATCTTTTTCAACTTTTCTTTCGCTTCTAATGACACACTTTTCATTTCGTCGTAATTCACCGAATCTGGAATCACGAGGTCTTCCAAGCGGGCTAATTTATTCGCTTGTTCTTTTTCTCTTTCGATGTATCCTTCGTACTTCAATTGTATCTCTGTTTGAACCAAGACATCTGCATCATTTTCACTAGCCTTTACAGCGGTATCATTTGCTTCTGGACAAACACTGAGCAATTCAGACAAACTAATGTGTGGTCTTGTCAACACGCTTGTTATTTTCATTTGCTGTGTTATGGGCGCTGACTCTTTTTCAATTAACAAGGGGTTTACTTGTTCAGGAGTAATTCCAATTCTTCTCAATTCTTTTTTGAGCCAATTGGTTTGTTGAATTTTATGATGAACTTTTTCTAAACGCGCATCATCCGCAAGGCCCAGTGCATGTCCCAAAGAGGTTAGACGTTCATCGGCATTATCCTGGCGTAAAAGAATTCGGAATTCCGCTCGGCTTGTAAACATACGATAAGGCTCATCCGTTCCTTTCGTAATTAAATCATCAATTAAAACTCCGATATAAGCATCGCTTCGGGAAAGGATAAAAGGATCTTTTCCGTGTAATTTCAAATGCGCATTAATTCCAGCCATTAATCCCTGGCAAGCCGCTTCTTCATATCCTGTTGTACCATTTATTTGTCCAGCAAAATATAATCCTTCGATTAACTTTGTTTCGAGGGTGTGTTTAAGCTGAGTAGGGGGGAAGTAATCGTATTCAATAGCATATCCAGGACGAAACATTTTTACGTTTTCAAATCCAGGAATTGTTTTCAAGGCCGCCAATTGAACATCCTCTGGCAGGGAGGTACTAAATCCATTCACGTAAATTTCCACCGTATCCCAACCTTCCGGTTCCACAAATATCTGGTGGCGATCTCGATCAGCAAACCGATTAATTTTATCTTCAATGCTCGGACAATAGCGCGGGCCAGTGCTTTTAATTGCTCCATTAAACATTGGGGACCTATCAAATCCGGTTTTCAACATCTCGTGCGTTTCCGTATTCGTATACGTTATGTAACAAGGAATCTGCTTAGTTAAAGCACTATTGTTGGAATAACTAAATTTTGAGGGGTTTTGATCTCCTTCCTGAATTTCCATTTTAGAATAATCCAGAGACCTACCATCAACTCTCGGTGGGGTTCCCGTCTTCATTCGTCCGGCCTCAAAACCTAACTGAAGTAAGTTTTCTGTTATTCCTGTTGACGCTTTTTCCGCAGCCCTTCCTCCTCCAAATTGTTTTTCTCCTAGGTGGATGAGTCCATTTAAAAAAGTACCATTTGTTAACACAACAGCATCAGCAAAAATATCGATTCCAAGTGATGTTTTCACACCGGTAATTTTACCCTCCTCCATAATAACACCGGTACACATGTCCTGCCAAAAGTCCACATTTGGATTCTGTTCAAGCAACATTCTCCATTCCCAAGAAAACATCATGCGGTCATTTTGAGTGCGTGGAGACCACATTGCTGGACCCTTAGAAATATTCAACATACGAAATTGTATGGCGCTTTTATCGCTGACAATGCCAGAACCCCCGCCTAACGCATCTATTTCTCGAACGATTTGTCCTTTAGCCACGCCGCCCATAGCTGGATTACAGCTCATTTGAGCAATGGTATTCATATTCATGGTGAGCAAAAGAACCTTGCTGCCCATTTTTGCCGCAGCGTTTGCTGCTTCACAACCAGCGTGACCTGCACCAACAACTATAACATCATATTTTTCTAACATGTCGACTGTTTCACGTGAAACATTATTATATTAAACCACCCAATGTTTCACGTGGAACATAAAGGTTTAAATAATGAGACTCTTTAAACCTCATCATTTCTATATCTTTCTTTGATTTATCTTTAAACCCGCACAGATGTAGGACGCCGTGAAAAACTACGCGATGCAACTCTTCCAGGAAAGAAGTGTTTTCTTTTGTGCTATTCTCTAAAACTCTATCTAAAGAGATTAATAAATCACCATTAACTATTCCGTTTTCACAATAATCGAACGTAATAATATCCGTATAATAATCATGGTTCAAGAAGTCTTGGTTGATCTTGAGTAGATATTCATCTGAACAAAACACAATCGCTATATCACCTGAAACCAATCCTTCAGACAAAACCAATGATTTAATAAACGGTTTTAATTGGCGTGATTTAATAAACTTCGGCTTTACAACGTCAACGCTATTTAAAGATATCATTTACTGAAATAAATTATTACCTCATTACCGGACTCATTGAAAGAAACCTCATCAGATAAATTTTTCATTAAGAAAATTCCTCTTCCATTTTCTTTCAATATATTCTCTGGGGCCGTGGGGTCTGGAAGATTATTATAATCGAAACCTTTACCTTGATCTTTAATTTTAAAGCAGAAAGAATCAGAAGAATCACCTACTGCAACAGCAATAGATAAAGAACTATCTTGGTCATTACCATGACAAATAGCATTATTCACTGCTTCAGTGACTGCAATCAACACGTTTCCAAACGCATCCTCCTGAAAACCAACAGTTTGGCACACTTTATCGACTAAATTCTCAACATCCACAAGTGACTGGTAGTCAGCCGGCAAGGTTATTTCCTCAATTATATTAAATCCTTCTTTCATATCAAGTATTACAGGAAAAAGTCATTAGTTTAAGTTGAAATATTGATTTGCTCTTTCCTTGTAATACAATCTAAGGGAAGGATCAGCACTCTTCAATAATTCTATTTCCTTTAATTTGGTTTTGTTATACTCATCAAATCGGATTTTGTTACTTGAATCTACATCTTTTCCTGATTTAGATTCTCTTTTCTCTTCATAACCTCTTTCCATCATTGCTTTTTCACTTTCCAACAACCTTGTCAATATTTCTTTTTGACGGTTAATTAAGTCTTTATTGATGTTACGGTTAATAATGCTTTTCTCTTGTTCTTCTAATTCTTTTATCAAAGGATTCAATTGATTACCTAATCCTTTGCCGTCTTTATTCATTTCATTTCTTAGCTGCTCTAAGCGTTGACGAATTGCTGTTTGTTCAGCTGCCATTTTCGCCATTTCTTTATTACCTAATCCAAGCATATTTTGACCTGAATTACCCGGACTCGATCCAGGTTGACTTCCAGGTTTATTTCCCGGTTTGTCTCCCGGTTTATCACCACCTGGATTCGGCCCTTTTTGCATCTGTTCCAACTGCTTTTTAAGCATTTCTTTCATGTCACCTGTTGACATTGACTGTCCTGGTTTTGGGCGTCCTTTTCCAGGATTATTACAGCTTCCTGATCCTGACATTTCAGACTGCATTTGACTCTGCATGCTTTGTAATGCTTCATTTAATAACAAAGCTAAATTGTTATAAGAAGTCATTACCAACTGCTGGTGTTTATTTAGATCCTTTTTACGGTGATCATCAATATCTTCGACCGAAAGACGTTGATTAGATTCGATTGCATTTAATTCTTTATCAATGAAAGAAGCTATTTTTGGTTGACGTTTCGCTAAAGCTAATAAACTGTCCTTTACAATTTTTGTTTCGTCAATAATCCGCTGTTGACGTCTACCTAACTTACGGTATAGAGGATCCAACGTTGTTACTTTAGAGAATTTATTCATTAACGCTTCTTGATCGAAACTTAAAGTCATCAAACTTTCTAATATGTTACGAAGAGATTTCATATCCTCTTCTTGTTCCTTTTTATTCGCTTGCTGTTGTTTGGCGTTTAATTGATTTGCCAACGAATTCATTCCCTCGGAAGCAGACTTTTGTTTTTCTCCAGCCTTTTTATCTTTACCCTGTTCTAAAGATTCCTTTGCATCGTTTAGATCCTCACTTACTTGTTCTTCCAACTGATCTAGATCTCCCAAATCCATGGGTTTATCTAATTCCTTGTTTAATTCATCTAATTTTTGAAGGTCTTTTTTCAGTTCATCAAACTTCTTGTTTAACTCCTCCTGCTTTTTAGCTAATTCCTCTTTACTTAATTCTTCCTTATTTTGATCACGAAGTTCATCTTGTTCTTTAGCTAAATCCTTTAATTCTTTCTCTACATCATCAATACGCTCGTTTAGCTGCATTTTCTTTAACATCTCAAGGCTTCTATCCAATTGCTTTTTCATATCCTCGCTGGATTGATTAAGCTCTTCCATTTTTTCCTTTACCTGTTCTTTATCGTTTTGTTGAAGTAGTTTTTCGAGATCCTCTAATAATTTCTTTAGTTCATCATCCATCAGTTCATCCAAGAGTTTTTCAATCATCTCTTGTTTCTCCATTAATTCTTTATCCATTGGAGAGAGTTGATTCTTCTCTTCCAAACTTTTATCCATTTCATTTTGGATTTTCTCTAATGATTCTAATAGAGTGGATTGTTCTTCTTTTAGTTGCTGAACTTTATTCAATTTATTCCAATCAGAAGATTTGGAATTCATCGTCTCTTTTTTTAATTGAGTGATGTTTTTCTGAAACTCTTGCGTCTTTTTTAATAATTGATCTAAATCTTCCTTTGTTTGATTTTGATCTTCTTGTCTGGAATCATTCAACTCTTCTAATGTGGGAAGTTCATACGTAAATAACTGACTTTTAGCTGCTTTGCTGCCATTTACGCCATCATTATCGTATACAATAAAATAATACTCTATTTTATCATTCAATTGAACATCCTCTCTTTTAAAATCAACAGCAAACGTAAAATTCATTTGTGATCCAGCTACCTGTTGAACAGGTATTCTCACTTCTTTATTTTTTCCATTTTCACGAATGATTTTATATACGAATTGTAGGGACTTTAATCCATAATCATCCGAAGTTATTCCTTTAAAATACTTAAGTCCTTCAGAAATAGAATCAGTTTGCTCCGCAACATCAATCGATGGAAACACATCTTTTATGACATTCATTTTATATTGAACAGTATCATTATGATGATTGAAACGATTCTCTAACACGAATTTCAATACCTTATCCTCCTTACATAGTTGTTTATATTTAAAAGATTCCTCTTTGAAAACGGACTTAAGTTGATTCCATAAAACACTTGTTTTAATGGTATTTTTAGTTCGAATACGCCACTCTACTTGTGTACCTTCCGGTAGAGTTAAATCGCCAACATTTTCAATGACTTCATTTTCTTTTCCAAGGTATGAAGGATAAGAGCAAAATGCTTGAATACTTCCAATCAAAGATTTCCCGATAACATTCAAATGGTATTTATCACTATCAAATTCGTTGGTAGTAAAATAAAAGGCTGCATTTTTTTTAGGTTTATTTATACTTCCAACAAACGTATTTTTGGTTTTACGAAGCAATAAAAATTTACCCTGGTCACTGACAATAAAAACTTGATTTGGTAATTCCTTTTTCCCAGTTGAAGATTCAATCGGAATAATATCTAACTCAATAGGAAAATCAGCACCTTCTTCTACTGTTAAGTTTTTCCCTTTCAATACAAATTGAAAGGGAGCGCGTTCTTTAAAAACCTTATTGTAGTAAACAACATGTTCGGTACCTTGGGTAATGATAGATGGAATGAAAATAGCTATTCCAATAAAACACATAAATAAAGGAACTAAGAACTTTAAATATTTTTTATTTTCCTCAATACGAACAGCATTTTTAAATGGAATGACACTCAATTCAGAGGATCGTTGGTTCACGCTAGCTCTCAATAATTCAATATTCCCTTCCTGATGAATTAAATCGTTTTGTAGTTGCAGGGTGTTTTTTAATCGATCTGAGATGGATGGAAAAAAAGAGCCAATGATTTCTGCTGCTTGAATTCTACTAATTTGTTTTCCAAATGAAATTAATTTAGAAACTGGTATCAAAATGAATCGAAAGCACACGTAAGTATTTAATCCAATAAAACCGAAAAATAAGATTGCTCGAACAACTGAATTAAACCTTCCGAAATATTCAAAAGTAGTCGCAAATAAAAAGGAAAATAAAAAAATCACAAAAAACAGCAAAAGTCCACGAACCATTTGATTCTTATAGTACTTTCGTATAAAAGCATCTATCTGACCAATAAGAGTGTCAAAGCTATTTTTCATGAGATAAAAGTATTCAAGATTTTGATACAGGACAAATTTAAGAGCCTTAACTTAGTTATATATAATATATTTCTTTTTTAAGATTATTTAAAGAATTTATTACTCTTATTAAGGATGTTCATATGTGTAAAAGTTTTAACACAAAATTTTGTTTTACCGTTTTTAACAATTTAGACCACGTAACACACAAGTTATATTTATCTATTTACCATAAAATCAATAAGTTATGTTGTTATAAACAAAAGGAAGATTTAATACATTGTTTATAATAAAAGCTATTTTTCTTACATAATTTCGTTTATAACCATAGTGATATCAAAGGGTAACTTGTCCAAACTTTTCGTGTTTAATTCAAAAAAAGGTGCAATTAGAATATTCTTTCAATAAAGCAAGATAAACTTTTGAGTTCTTATACACCGCTATTCACAATTTAGCAATACATATAGTGTATAAGTAGCTTTTAACAATTGAGTAAAATAAGGGCTTTCATGTTTACTAAAAATCTAAATAGTTAATAACTAGAGCTATTTGTGAATAGTGTTTACCTTTGTAATCTAAAATATACAGAGATGATTATTCCAATAGGTTGCGACCACGCAGGATTTAAAACAAAAGAACTTATCATTAAACACCTAACAAATAACGGATTAGAGGTAAAGGATTTTGGTTGTTATTCGGAGGAAAGTATTGATTATCCTGATTATGCGCACCCAGTTGCTCAAATGGTGGAAGAAAACCCAGGTATGATAGGGATTCTGTTATGTGGTTCTGGTAACGGAATCAACATGACCGCTAATAAACACGAAGGCATTCGAAGTGCATTATGCTGGGAAACTGAAATTGCTAAATTAGCTCGCTCACACAACGATGCGAACATCATCGCTATTCCTGCGCGTTTTGTCTCTGAAGAACTAGCCTTGGAAATGGTAGATGCGTTTTTAGAAACAACTTTCGAAGGAGGAAGACACCAAAATAGAATCAATAAGATTCCTTGTTAATTTGTACTAATACGTATTTCTACGCGTCTATTTGCTTCTTTTTCTTCCTCGGTTTGAGGATCTTTGAAAATAGGTTTGGTGTTCCCAAATCCAATAGCTTTTAACCTTTTAGAGTCCACACCACCATCAACTAAATAGTCGACGACTTTTTGTGCTCGTTTTTTAGATAGCTTCATCGATACTAAATCTTTGTCACTGTCTTCGTTTACATGTCCATGAACTTCAATGTTCACGGTTGGATTTAAAATTAAAAAATCCCTCAAACGTTTTAATTTAGGATAGGATTCCTCTAGTACTGTTGCTAATCCAGCGGCAAAGTAGACATCATCTAATTCGGCCATCATGCCTTCCTGAATAGGTTTTAACCAGATGGTATCTCTAAAACTTGTGGTAATTGGTATTGTGGTGTTTTCTAGGTCTGACGATAAAAATCCTTCAGCATCAACACGAATAGTTCCCCCTTTTACTTTTTTCACCAAGTTCATTTCTAAATCACTGGCACGATAAATACCATTTATTTCGGTTGAACCTTGTAAAACGATTCTTGCTTCAATCGGTTTTTTAGTAGATTCATCCCTTATGGCTAAAGAATATACAGGTAAGCCTTCATTGTATACCAAGTTTAACGGCCACGTTTGTGATACGTCAATTTGTTCTGGCTCGAAGGATAATGCACATCTTATTTCTTGTTTGGACTTTTCTTTTGCCAAGAAAACAAGGTAATATTGATCGTTTACTTCGATGGGTATTTGTGTTTCCAAAGCATCTAATGAGTCAATGGATTTTTCTAATAATACTTGAAGGGTTTGTTCTTTTAAAGAGGAGCACAAATCACCTTCTTTTTCTTTTAAAATCAATACGTGAATAGGGGATGATGCTTGCTTAAATGATAGTTTTAAGGTTCCTTTCTCAGCACAAGTGAAGTGTAACCAAATTTGATTTTTACTTGGAGAAGTAAGGTGTTGAAAAACACCTTCTGAAGGAACGACTCCCTTTTTCCCAATGAACGATAAAGTAATTACTCCTTTCGGATGAACATCTAGCGCATGTTCACATGTGGAATAGTCCTTTTGTTGTGAAAAGGATATAAAGGGGATGAAGAAGAATAAAAGAATACTTCGCACCCAGCGTTTAACGCATCATTTCATCTTTAGTTTCAAGTTACCAGAAACTTCTGTTGTTAGGAAAAACCCAGACGTGCCTAATTGAATAGATGAAACAGCCAAGCGATCAACTGTCCCGGAGAGAAAAACACCATCGTCAAGTTTCGAATTTAATTGTTGTGTTATGGTGTTTTTCGTTTCATTCAACAGGGGATTTAAATCATATTTTGCCGATTTATTTAATTCTTCTAAAATACGTTTATCAAACATCCATTTAGCTGTTTTTAGCAGTACACTTTTTGAATTGAGGTCATAAGCCAAATTTGTCAACACAAAAAATTGATCGTCTGTAATGAGCGGTGTCCCCACAAGAAAAAACTCACCTTTTTTTGAACCAGAGAAATATACTTGAATAATGAGTTTCTGTTCTTGGTTCCCTAAAATATGCAGCGAATCCACCACAATTTCTTTCCCATTAAATGGAATTTTATACCCCATTAAATCCTTATTCATGATTTTATTAATCGAATCGTAGGACGCTTTTACTAGGATGTTCAATGCATATCCTTGTCCCTTTGTGTATTTTGCTTGTTTTGGTAAATCACTATAAACGGCCGGTTCTCTATTGGTGGTAATGAAGGGTTCCGCTGTTAATTCTGCCGTCACTTCTGCACGTTTATTTACCGCATCGAAAGTGACTGGACTCAACGACATGCTTTTTGGTTTAAAATAAAGAAGGCCGTATCCACTTAAGTCCATGGGTTCTTCTAGTTGACGCCACACATCTTTTATGGAAGAGCGAATATCAACAGATTCAATTTGTCGATCAATGTCTTTTTCTAATGACTGTAATTGACCCTTCACTTGTTTTTCCACTTGGGATGTCGCATCATATTTAAACACGGTGATTTCACACGGGTCCAACACATCAAATAATTGAAGCTTGGTTTCGGTGTTAAATAGGTATGAATCTGTTATGGATACGTTGGTGTTATATCCAACCTTTACCCTGCGCATGGGCTCTCCAACACCACAACTCGCATAGATTCTAGGAACAGTACACGATCCATTTTCATCCCATAAACTGTGGCATTTTGGACAATAATTCAACTTCAACTCAAACTTACCATCAACCTCATAGTAAAAGCTTGTTTTCTTTAGTTGAAAATGAATGGGTTCGCGGATAAATTTATAGGCAAAGCTTACTCCTTCACATTGCTCTTGCTTTCCCTCAAAGCTTTTGGGCAGCGACTTTTCTACGTCCTTTAATTGACTTTGTAAGTCAATTTCAATGGGTACGTTTATCTGAGAAACCGGAAGGATGGGCATTGGTGGGTCCACCAGTTCAACGATTGGTTCGGGAATATCGATGGTTTTGCACGACCAGCTGAAAAGCGGGAGTAAAAAAAGGATGTATTTCATGATGGGTGATTTCACGAAACGAAGGTAGGAGATTTTACCAAATCTTTTGTTTGTTCAAAACAAAAGACACAAAAAAAGGGACCGAAGCCCCCTAGAAAATGTTAGTTCATTTTTGCTTTTAATCCTTTATCCAAGGCATCCAAAAATTCTTCGGTATATACGTAATGATCACCGTGAGAAACTTTGTTTCCATGAATACAAACAGCAAGGTCTTTTGTCATGATACCAGATTCAACTGTTTCAATACAAACGCGCTCTAATGAAAGACAGAAATCAATTAGATCTTGGTTATTATCTAATTTCCCTCTAAACGCTAAACCTCTTGTCCAAGCAAAAATCGATGCAATTGGATTTGTTGAAGTTTGTTTTCCTGCTTGGTAATCTCTGTAGTGACGCGTCACTGTTCCGTGTGCTGCTTCAGCCTCCATAATTTCACCGTCTGGTGTAATTAAAACAGAAGTCATCAAACCTAAAGATCCAAATCCTTGAGCAACGGTGTCCGATTGAACATCACCGTCATAGTTTTTACATGCCCAAACGAAATTTCCATTCCATTTTAATGCGGAAGCAACCATGTCATCAATTAAACGGTGTTCGTAAACAATTCCAGCGGCTTCATATTTCGCTTTGAATTCGTTTTGGTATATTTCTTCAAAAATATCTTTGAAACGACCATCGTATTTTTTCAAAATGGTGTTTTTAGTAGATAAGTAAAGAGGCCATTTTTTAGCAAGCGCCATGTTGAAGCAAGAATAGGCAAATCCACGAATGGACTCATCTGTATTATACATCGCCATTCCAACACCATCGCCTTTAAAGTTGTACACTTCGAAGTTTTGAACTTCACCGCCATCTTCTGGTGTAAAGGTCATTGTTAATTTCCCTTTTCCTTTAAAAATGGCATCCGTTGCACGGTATTGATCTCCGAATGCGTGACGACCAACGATAATAGGAGCTGTCCAGTTTGTCACCAAACGAGGAACGTTTTGCATCACGATAGGCTCACGGAAAACAGTTCCATCAAGGATGTTACGAATGGTTCCATTTGGAGATTTCCACATGGATTTCAAGTTGAATTCTTTTACACGTGCTTCATCAGGTGTGATGGTTGCACATTTAATCCCTACTTTATATTCTTTAATTGCCTCCGCGGCATCAATAGTAATTTGATCATTGGTTTCATCGCGTTTTTCGATTCCTAAATCGTAATATTTGATATCAAGATCTAAATAAGGAAGAATCAATTTGTCTTTGATGAATTTCCAAATAATGCGGGTCATTTCATCCCCGTCTAACTCTACTACTGGATTGGCAACTTTAATTTTTGACATAGGTACATTTTTACCCCACAAAATTACGTAATTTTTTGTGAATTATAGGAGTGAATAATTGGGATAAAAGCTTGCGTAAAACAGGTGTTAAATATCCTTAGAAAGAAAGGTTTGTCTGAAACGATGATTTTCTTAATCAAAGAACCAGGTCACGAAAAGCACTAAAATAGACAAGGTGAAACCTAAGGATAAAATAGTTGGGATGAGCTTACTTTCTTTGCGTTCACCCTCGAGAAAAAACCGCCATAGTACAAAACTGATGATTCCAAATGGATAGGCGATCACTAACGCCGCCCCATACACCCAAACAATTCCAGCCAAGGAAAACCAAATGGCTAAAAGGAAAGAAATGAGAGCTATCCAATCGTTCTTTGTTCTATGCATCACCGAAATAATTAGGAAGTCAAAAGTACTATTTTAACATAAAAAAAGCGGCGAGGGCCCCACCGCTTTCCACTTTTTTATACTGTTGATTAGTCTAACGAACCAATCATTTTAGATGGATCAACATATAAGTCGTATTCCTCCGCAGTTACGTGACCGAGTCCAACAGCTGCTTCTTTCAACGTTGTGCCGTTTTTGTGCGCATATTTTGCAATTTCAGCAGCTTTGTAGTAACCAATTTTCGTGTTAAGTGCTGTGACCAACATGAGTGAATTATCTAAGTGTTTTTTCAACACAGGTAAATTTGCTTCAATTCCAGCAGCACAATTATCCGTAAACGAAACACATGCATCACCGATTAATCGAGCAGACTGCAGGACATTCGCTGCAATAACTGGTTTGAAAACATTTAATTCGAAGTGACCATTTGACCCAGCAATAGAAACCGTAACATCGTTCCCCATCACTTGCGCGCAAACCATTGTTAATGCTTCTGGTTGGGTTGGATTAACTTTTCCAGGCATGATGGATGATCCTGGTTCGTTGTCAGGAATGATGATTTCACCAATTCCACATCTTGGTCCAGATGACAACATACGTATATCATTGGCAATTTTCATCAAAGAAACCGCGGATCTTTTCAAAGCGCCAGATAATTCTACCATTGCATCATGAGCAGCAAGTGCTTCAAATTTATTCGCGGCTGTAATAAAAGGAAGTCCTGTAAATTCAGCGATTTTTTTCGCAACAAGCACATCGTATCCTTTCGGTGTGTTTAATCCTGTTCCAACAGCTGTTCCACCTAGTGCCAATTCACCGACAACCACTAGCGCATTGTTAATGGCACGAATGGAATAATCTATTTGTGCAACGTAACCACTGAATTCTTGTCCAAGTGTTAATGGAGTTGCATCCATGAAGTGCGTTCTACCCGTTTTCACGATGTCCTTGAATGCTTCTACTTTCGTTTGAAGCGCATTTCTCAAATGCAATAAACCTGGCAAAGTAGTTTCCACGGTCATTTTGTATGCTGCGATATGCATCGCGGTAGGATAGGTGTCATTCGAAGATTGTGATTTATTCACATCATCATTCGGATTCAGCACTTTTTCCTCGTCTAATAAACTCCCTCCTTGAAGCACATGTCCACGGTTGGCGATGACTTCATTACAGTTCATATTGGATTGTGTTCCCGAACCGGTTTGCCAAATAACTAATGGAAATTCAGCGTCATGTTGTCCGGTTAGTACTTCGTCACACACTTTTGAAATGAGGTCTCGTTTTTCAACGGAAAGGACTCCAAGATCATGATTAGCATGTGCAGCAGCCTTTTTCAAATAGGCAAATGCGTGAATTATTTCCGTTGGCATGGAACCTTCGGGTCCAATTTTAAAGTTGTTTCTAGAACGTTCTGTTTGTGCTCCCCAATAACGATTTGCTGGTACATTCACCTCGCCCATCGTGTCTTTTTCGATCCTAAATTCCATTTTTTAGTGTATTGTAAATTAAATTGTTTAATTTTGAAATGTATTCAAACACAAAAATAATAGAAGATGAGCACTTTCGGCATTGTATTGTTTCTTTTAATTGGTGGGATGGCATTTTGGATGCTTTTATTCTTATTAGGATTCATCCTTCCTTATTGGTTAACCCTTGGTTTATTCGAGCAATTACGTCCGAAACGTATCTTTGAAGAGAAAGAAGAAAAGTAATTCAAAATAAATTCGATAAAAAAGCGCCCTTAGGCGCTTTTTTTGTTTTGAAGAAGCTCGCTTGTGTTTCGTTGAATCGTTTCACTGAGTGTATCCGTTGGTAAATCATTTTCATCTTTCCCGAAAGGATCTTCAATTTCTTCTGCCAATACTTCCATACTGACGAGGGCATAAAAGACAAACGTTGATATGAAGGCAGAATAATACCCAAACAATTCTACAAATGCCAGTGGCATCGTTATCACATAGATAAAAATGAATTTTTTAATAAACAAACTATATGAAAACGGAATGGGTGTGTTTTTAATGCGTTCACAGGCTCCGAGGCTATCTACAAGTCTGTCGAGGTTTTGATTCAGCATACTTAATTCAAGACTGTCCATTACACCTTTCCCCCTGAGCACTTGAAGTTTTTCACGCAATGCAAGAATAATCCAAAGTGCTTGATGTGCTGATTTCTCAATGGCCTCACGATCTTCTGCGCTCAGAAAACCTGGTGTAATGATGCGTTGACCTCTTAGATGTTCTTTCGCACAAACAGCAAATAGCGGAAAGTGATTCTCAAAATAATTCCTTTCTTGTGCTGTTAGATCCAACACGGATAATTTTGAAATAAAATTTCTCGAATCGTTAACTATAGCCCCCCACATTTTTCTTCCTTCCCACCAGCGATCGTAGGCTGTATTTGTACGAAATACGAGTAAAAGCGAAATGACAAATCCAAGTAATGAATAGACCGTGGTGAGGTTTTTTAAATACGTGGCGTTCGGAAAGAAATGAATTTCTAAAAATGTAATTAGAGCGGTTAATAGTCCAATATAGATAAGCTCTTTCCAGAGTATTGTCACTGTATCACTTTTGTGAAACGAGAAAATAAAGGAAAGCCAATTTTTTGGATTGTAGTTAATCATAGTTATTCATTAGAGTGCAAAGCTAAAAAGAAAGTGGTTAAAGAAAAAAAATGTAATTTCGAATGTCAAATTTATTCGCATATGGAAATCACAAAAGAATTATTAGAAAAGCTCAATCAGAAGTATGCGTCGTTAGGTGAAAATGTGTCGTCTTATTTAGAGGGGCTTCTACATACAGACGTAACAACCTACTGGGATTACATTCAATTAGATACCTTACTAACCTTACAAAAACCGAAAACACATTTCCCAGATGAAACGATTTTCATCATGTACCATCAAATTACAGAGTTGTATTTTAAATTGGCACTTCGGGAATTTGAGCAAATAGGGGAAAAGCAAGGGTTAACAAAAGCTTATTTCGTATCACGTGTTACTCGTATTAATCGGTATTTCGATGCGCTCATTAAGAGTTTTGAGATCATGATTGAGGGCATGGATCGGGAAGAATTTTTGCAATTCCGCATGGCATTACTTCCTGCAAGTGGTTTTCAATCAGCACAATACCGACAAATAGAAATTTACAGCACAGATTTCATTCAATTGGTTGCCAAAGATCAACGTGCACAATTCGCTATTTCTTCTGAAATCGTTGATATGTTTGAGCACATCTATTGGAAAGAGGGAGCAACAGAGGTGGCAACTGGAAAAAAAACATTGACGTTAATTCAATTCGAGGAAAAATACCGTTCCGCTTTCATTGCACAAGGCGAACAATGCAGAACTAAAAATTTATGGCAATCCTACTTAAGATTAAGTCCGGAGGACCAAGAAGATGAAGAAGTAAAAAATGTTTTACGAGAAAACGACACCAATGTGAATGTGAATTGGCCTTTAGCACACTATAAATCTGCCGTGAGGTATTTAGCACGTGATGCGAGTGATATTGCGGCAACTGGCGGAACGAATTGGCAGAAGTATTTACCCCCACGTTTTCAAAAGAGAATTTTTTACCCAAGTTTATGGACGACAGAACAACATGAAAACTGGGGAAAATCTTGGGTGGAAGCTTCGTTAAATAAGTAAACATTAATTTACCACCGGTTTCAAGTAAATCTTTGAAAAATCGATGATTCCAGAAGGATTCATTTCAAATCCCCGAACACGTAAATTGATTAAAACAAAAAAGTCTTCAGAAAAGATGGGGACAATGGCATTTTCGTTCGTGATGATTTCTTCACATGCTTGCTGATAGCGAATTTTTTGACGCATATCAGAAGTTGAAATTGAATTCAAATACAATTGATTGAAGCGAGTATTGTAGAAGTTGTTCCCGAAAGAGTTTGTTCCAGCCCCTTGAAAAAATAAACGGAGGTAGGATTCTGCATCGGGATAATCACCAACCCATCCTGCTTTCCATAATTGTACCTTTCCGTTTTTAATGCGTCTGTCGCGCTCTTTCGTTCCAATGTATTCAACTTGAATACGAATGCCTAATCCAGATTTTAATTGTCTGCAAACTTCTTTGCACCAAAGGTCTGCATTACTTCCTTTTTGGGCATTCACCAAAAAGGAAACGGGTGGAAAAGGATGTTTTTCATCATAGCCAGCTTCTTTTAAATACCTTCTTGCGCGTATTATATCTTTATCAATGATCCCGAGGTGTGGATTGGAATAGTATGCACAGGAAGGAATAAACCCACGGTTTATCACTTGCCCATCACCACTTAATATGTCGTTGCAAATACGATTTTTATCTAAAGTAAAATGGAACGCTTTGCGAACAAGCGGATTGTCAAAAGGCTTGGCTTTCAGGTTCCAAGCAAGGTAATGTATTTTAGATGCTTTTTGAATATGCACTCGGTGGAGCAGGTTCTTACCCTTTTTGGCGTCGGTCAAGGTACCAAATGCTTTTTCTAACTCATTTGCAGGTAAGTCAAAGAGCAGGTCTACCTTTTCTTTAGAAAAAAGCGGATATTCTTGTGTTAATTTTGTGTTGGTCAGTACGTGAACTTCATCTAAATATGGTAGTTGGTTTCCAAAAACATCATGCATCCAATAATCTTTGTTTTTAGCTAACTGAATTTCAGTGCTTGAACTTGAGTTGATATAAAATGGACCAGATCCCACCGGGTGATTACTTAATTGTTTGCCATAGTATGCCCATGAGCTTTTTGATAAAATCCCTAAACTTGGGTGGGTTAATAGTTGTTTGAAGTTATTGTATGGTTGCGTTAAGTGTATTTCCAACTCGTAATCATTGATAATTCGAATTCCATCAACTGTTGATTTTTCCGGAAGCAAGCCTTTATTGAAGAAAGATTCAGAACCCTGAATCTTTCCCATTAAGAGAGATCCAGATTGATTAAGTGGATTATTTGAGCAAGCAAAACTGATCGTGAAAGCAACATCTTCAGCGGTTAATTCACGAGAGGAACCCGCCCTAAAACAATCGTCTTCATGGAAAAGCACGCCTTGTTTTAGTTTTATTTTAACCAGTTTTCCGTCATTGCTGAAACGGATGTCTTTTGCCAAATAATTTTGAATCGTTCCTTTCGAACCCGACTGTTTCACGAGTGGGTCAAATAATTGACTGATAATTCTTAATTCGGAGAGCGAGTTTGTTTCCAGTGGAAAAAAACTAATTAAGGGCTCAGGAAGCGAATAAGAAAACACGCCACCGTAAACACGGTCTCCTTTTACTAAGGTGTTCGAATAATTCCCACGATAAAAGAATAACGTAAGTATTACAATGACAATCCCGGCAAATAGAAGTGGAATTTTAGCGCGTTCAATGGTTCGTTTCATTTTCTACGATTAAATTCCACACTGGAACGGCATAAGAGTTACTCAGCAACGAGGTGTAAAAATCCGTGTCCGGTAATTTCTTGTCCTGAAATGTTGTAGCCAGTATACTTGTAGAAATAGACCCCTTCGTTTGCAATGACTCCGTTGATTTTCCCATCCCAAGCTGGGTTGTTGTTAACTAAGTCATCACTGCTTTTATCAAAAATCACATTGCCCCAACGGTTGATGATGGTCAATTCTAATTTCACTACATTTTTTGATTTCAAGAAGTAGGTGTCATTATTCCCATCAATTCCAGGAGTAAATACATTTGGCGCCTCCACTTCAGGTATTGGATAGAAGCAACTACCATCATCCACGATTGCTCCTGCATCGTAGTTCAACGCATTCGGGTCAGTACAACCTGTTTGGTAAATACATGAGCCGTTATCTACATTTGCTCCGGCGTTATAGTTTAGTGCAATAGGATCAGTACAGCCACAAACATCCACCTGGATGAGGTAGTATGCGGTGTCTGAACATTGTGCGCTTTGGAAAGCAACTAGTTGAACGGTATACATTCCGAAAGGACCGGTGTATGTATGTGATACATTGTTTTGATTAGCACTGGTTGTTGTTTGGGTATCACCGAAATTCCAAGAATAGTTGTTGGCATTTAAACTGTTGTTTTGGAAGACGACATCAAATGGTGCACACCCTTGAATTGGAGTTCCGAAAAATTCAGCATCCGGTGCGTTTTGAATCCCAACAAAAGCACTATCAGAAACAGAACAAACGTTGTCCTCTATTGTAATATAATACCAACCAGATGGGATATTTTGCCAAACCGATGCATCAATAAATCCATTTGGACCTGGACCCGTCCACGTGTAGGTTGGAACACCATTTAAACCACTCGCCATCACGGAAACAAAACCTGTTGGCTGACATGTTGCTAATCCGGTAAAAATTGTGTCAATCGCAATGGTTTGATTCAAGATTAAACTCACCGTGTCGGTTTGTGAAAAGTTACAGTTGTCCGTTGCGGTCACCAAATATTGAATGGTACCATTTTGACTTATCGAACCGATAATGGTATCATTCGTGCTTATCGGCACACCGGATATACTGGTCCACTCATATTGGTAAGGCGCATATCCCCCGAATGCGGATGCGCTGAGCGGAACACTATCATTTGCACAGAAAATAGTTAAATCTGTTTCTGTAATATTGATAATAGGACCTTCCCCTATGTAAATTGTTCCGGAGGAAACAATGGTGTCTCCACACGGATTAATGATTTCAACTGAAATGACTACAGATTCGAAACCTTCAGTTATATTGTCTTGGATAGGTGTCAAGTTAATGATAACGGTGTCTTCTCCAGGTAAAAACGTAATTGGATTAATTAAGTCATTGTAGTCAACACCCTCCTGAGCAATTCCACCAATTGTGTAGTTGATGATTAATGTGTCGTTTGTTTGTCCGGCTGGACGTGTAAAGATGAAGTCAGCAAAAGTACAGCCCTCAACAATCGTTGTGTCTCCAGAAACAGTTGCAACAGCTACATCTACGGCAGCTGAGCTGAAACTACCAGCCTCTAAGAACACACCAGAATCATAAGATTGATCTCCAACATTCGAAATAGCCAGTTTTATGTGATAAAGTTGGTTACACTGAACGGACGCTGCCGCCGTTAACTTTACAGTTGTTCCATCATATTGAATGGCGTCACCATAAGTTAGTGTGGATGCATTCTCATTAAACACATAATATGCTGTATTAGAAACATCACCTACATTGTTGATGGTAACTGGAATCCCACCAGGAATGGTCGCAATATTTACCCCTCCATTTGGATAGCCAGCTTGCACATAAGAACCCGTGATACCAGGGCCCCACAGAAATAATCCGAATGCATCATTAAAAGATGATGGAGAAAATTCAGGGTATTCATCTGACCCGAACATGTAATTAAAAATGACAGAATCTCCCTGCGGAATAAAGTCGAATTCCAATACTACACCATTTGTTACACTACCCGCAGCAATGTCATTCAAGTGCGGATCCGAGGTAACCATTGGTGTTGGAGGATTATTATTCGTAAAAGAAGTTTGAAGGTTAGGACCAATGGCACCAATGGCATTTCCAGTTGTCAAGATTAGACCACTATCAATTGGAAAGGCTGGATTTGTACTTGTAAAGAAACCTACATTTCCTTGAGGAACATTTGCCAAAAGTGGATCTCCATTGATGGTTACGTTTAAAGCGGTAACACCGAATCCAAGCAACACGTTATCAACAAGTTGTTGGGGTGATTGGGCAGTTGAAACGGTGATTGGTTGAGCGAAAGAAAGGGTATTAACCAAGGTAAATACACCTAAAAAAAATGTGCGTAAAGAGTTCATCATAATCTATCGAATTGACACTAAGACCATTTGTTCATAAGAATGGTTGCATCACAAAATTAATATAATGTTTGAATAACTAAAAATCAATGAATTTTCGCAACTTTGAGTCTCAAAAAAATGGCATGAAAAACACACAAGATTACATTCAAGGAAATAAAGATAAATTCCTAAAAGAGTTAATTGAATTATTGCGTATTCCATCGGTTTCTGCAGACCCGGTTTACAAGAAAGATGTTGCACATTGTGCAGATGAATTAGCAAAACACATGAAGGAAATCGGCTTGGATGCTGTGGAAATATGTACAACCGCTGGACACCCAATTGTTTATGCAGAAAAAATTATAGATGCATCCTTACCAACCATTTTGGTATATGGCCATTATGATGTACAGCCTGCTGATCCAATTGAATTATGGACTTCTCCGCCATTTGAACCAGTCATCAAAGAAACTCCGATTCATCCAATGGGAGCGATTTTTGCGCGTGGAGCATGTGATGACAAAGGACAAATGTTTATGCATGTGAAAGCGTTTGAAGCGATGTTGGCCAGCAACGAACTACCGTGTAACGTGAAATTTATGATTGAAGGCGAAGAGGAAGTGGGTAGTCCAAACCTTGCGATTTATGTCAAAGAGAATAAAGCAAAATTAGCAGCAGACATCATTTTGGTTTCAGATACAGGAATGTTGGCAAATGATGTTCCATCTATTACAACCGGACTAAGAGGATTAAGTTATGTAGAAGTGGAAGTCGTTGGCCCAAATCGAGATTTACATTCCGGACTTTACGGTGGTTGTGTAGCAAATCCAATCAATATTTTAACAGAAATGATTGCTTCTCTGCACGACGAAAACGGAAGAATTACCATTCCTGGTTTTTATGATACAGTAGAGGAATTATCCGTTGAGGAAAGAACGGAAATGGCAAAAGCTCCTTTTTCCAATGTGGCATACTGTGCATCGTTAAATATTGAAGAGACACATGGTGAAGCTACATATTCTACCATGGAGCGTGGGTCGATTCGTCCAACCTTGGATGTAAACGGAATTTGGGGCGGATACATTGGTGAAGGCGCTAAAACAGTCATTGCATCGAAAGCACAAGCAAAAATTTCCATGCGATTGGTTCCTCATCAAACATCAGAGGAAATCACAGATTTATTCGTAAAACACTTCGAATCAATAGCGCCAAAAAGTGTCCGTGTAAAAGTACACCCACATCATGGAGGAGAACCTGTTGTTACACCAACAGATTCTATCGCTTACAAAGCGGCCAGTTTGTCCTATGAAACCACATTTGGCAAAAAACCGATTCCAGTGAGAAGCGGAGGAAGTATTCCAATCATTGCGATGTTTGAACAAGAACTTGGACTTAAAACCATGATGATGGGATTTGGTCTAGATAGCGATGCCATTCACTCACCAAATGAGCATTTCGGACTTTTCAATTACTACCGAGGTATTGAAACGATTCCTTATTTTTTCTCCAACTACACTAAATTGATGATGAATGAAAACGCTTAGTTTTCTTTTATTCCTTTTCCTTTTCTCGTCCTGTGCTACATTCGAAGATCCAGTGGAGGTAGTGAGCTACGACATGAAAATGGAAAATTTAAATTTGGACGAAGCAGCACTTCGTTTTAATACGACCATCCATAATAATACTTGGACACCCATTAAAATCAAACCGTCCACACTCGAATTGTACGTCGATGGTGAAAAATTAGGGGATGTGTACTTGGATGAAAAAATCCGACTAAAATCCAACAAGGACAATGAGGTCAATACGCTTGTGTATGTAAAATTTGCGGATGGAATATTGGGTAAACTTATTCGATATCGTTTTAAAGAAACGGCGCAATTGGAATTACGTGGAAAGGTAAAAACCGGACTTTTATTCGTTCCCATTAAAATACCGGTAAATTATTCAAAAGTGATTTCTCCGAAAAACCTAAATCTTAATCTAGACAATCAATAATGCTCTCAGCTGACAAACCAAAAAAACTATTTTTACTTGATGCATACGCATTGATCTATCGTGCTTATTTCGCCTTTTCGAAAAACCCTAGGGTTAATTCAAAAGGTCAAAACACCTCTGCTGCATTTGGATTTACGAATGTGCTTATTGATGTCATCAAAAACGAAAAACCGACACATTTAGCGGTCGTTTTCGATCCACCAGGTGGATCTGCACATCGACAAGAAGAGTTCGCAGCTTATAAAGCTCAACGGGAAGAGATGCCCGAAGATATTCGTTCGATGATTCACCCCATTAAACAAATCGTAGAAGCTTTTAATGTACCCATTTTAGAAGTTCCAGGATTTGAGGCAGATGATGTTGTGGGAACTGTTGCCAAGGTGGCGGAAAAACATGGTTTCACGACGTACATGATGACACCGGATAAAGATTACGCGCAACTTGTCAGTGAAAATATTTTTATGTTCAAACCTGGACGAGGCGGAAATCCACCGGAAATCCTTGGCGTGAAAGAGGTGTGTGAAAAGTTCGAGGTGGAACGACCGGAACAAGTCATTGATATTTTAGGACTTTGGGGGGATGCTTCGGATAACATACCAGGTATACCAGGTATCGGCGAAAAAACAGCGAAAACCTTAATTGCAAAATATGGTTCAGTTGAGAATTTAATTGACCATGCACACGAATTAAAAGGAAAACAGCAAGAAAACGTAATCAACTTTGCGGATCAAGGTCGGGTTTCAAAAATGTTGGCAACCATTATTTGTGATGTCGATGTGGAGTTTAACGAATCCGAATTAGAAATGTGTGATGTCGACGCGGAAAAAGTTCTGCGGATTTTCACGGAATTGGAGTTTAGAACCTTAGCGAAACGAGTGATTGGTGAAGAAATTGTTGTTACTACCGCAGCGAGTATCAACACCTCAAAAGAGCCCAAAGATGCTTCACAGCTCGATCTTTTTGGTGTTCAAAGTATGATTGAACCGCAGGAAGCAACACCAACAGCAAATTATAAAACCATCGCGACAGAACGTCCTAGCTATCATTTGATTTCGACAGCAGAGGAGCGCAAAGAATTATTGGAAATTCTATTAAAACATTCACAGGTTTGTTTTGACACCGAAACAACGGATATTGATGCACTACATGCAGATTTAGTTGGGTTTTCATTTTCCTACAAAGCAAGGGAAGCATTTTATGTGTCCGTTCCGCCAGATTTTGATGCAGCCAAGAAAATAGTTGAAGAGTTTAAACCATTTTTTGAAGATCCTTCGATTGAGAAGATTGCACACAATATAAAGTATGATTTAAAGGTGTTGCAACGCTATGGCATCGAGGTAGCAGAACCTCTGTTTGACACGATGATTGCACATTATTTAATCAATCCAGAGGCAAAGCAAAGCATGGATTTCTTGTCTACCTTTTATTTGAATTATCAACCCGTTTCCATTGAAACATTGATTGGTAAAAAAGGGAAAGGCCAAGGAAACATGCGTGATTTGAAGCCAGAAGAAATCTGTGATTATGCGTGTGAAGATGCAGACATCACGCTTCAATTAAAAACCTTGTTCGAACCTGAAATTCAGAAGCCCCATCTTTCGGAGTTGTTTTACAACATGGAAATGCCATTAGTAAAAGTTTTGAAGGACATGGAGTTCGAAGGAATTTCTATTGATGTTCCCGTTCTAATAGACTATTCAAAAGAATTGGATCATACATTGATTCGTTTAGACGAAGAAATTAAATCCGCTGCCGGTGAGGATTTCAACATCGATTCACCCAAACAATTAGGAGAAATTCTTTTCGAAAAATTAAAAATCTCTAGTAAAGCGAAAAAAACCAAAACAGGACAATACGCAACATCTGAGGATATCCTTCAAAAACATGAACATGATCACCCGATCATTCCAATGATTTTGGAGTACCGACAACTGCGCAAATTAAAAAGCACCTATGTTGACCCGCTTCCAACGATGTGTGATCCTATGGATGGACGAATCCACACCAATTTTATGCAAACGGTGACCGCAACAGGAAGACTAAGTTCAAACAACCCGAATTTGCAAAATATTCCGATTCGCTCCGCGAAAGGTCGAGAAATACGCCGGGCATTTGTGGCTAGAAGCTCAGAATTTAAGTTAATGGCCGTGGATTATTCTCAGATTGAATTGAGAATAATTGCCGCATTAAGTGAGGACCCGAATATGATTGAGGCCTTTCAAAAAGGACAGGATATTCACGCGGCTACAGCGGCGAAAGTATTCCATACGCCAATAGAAGAAGTGACTCGTGATCAACGAAGCGCAGCAAAAGCAGTCAATTTCGGTATTATTTACGGTCAGTCAGCATTTGGACTAGCGCAGAACTTGTCGATTTCCAGAACGGAAGCGAAAGGGATTATCGATGCGTATTTTGCAGAGTATAATACCATTAAAACATACATGGACCAGGTTATTGCTCAAGCGAGAGAGCTGGGCTATGTAGAAACAATCATGAAGCGCAGACGGTATTTACCGGATATTAATTCAGCGAATGCTGTGGTTCGGGGCTATGCGGAAAGGAATGCGGTGAATGCGCCGATTCAAGGTTCCGCAGCTGACATCATTAAAATGGCCATGATTGCAGTAGACCATGCCATGAAAAAGGAAAAAGTGCAATCAAAAATGATTTTACAAGTGCACGATGAGCTCGTGTTTGATGTCCATGTTTCGGAAGAAGAACGCATGCAAATATTGGTCAAAGAAGCGATGGAAAACGCGATAAAACTAGTCGTGCCAATGGAGGTTGAATGGAAGATCGCACAAAATTGGCTCGAAGCGCATTAATCTCTGCGAATCCTAGTAAAAACTAGGTCTATTATTAAGCGTATATTTGTTATTCATAAAAAAGAAATATGGATTTTTTGATTAAAGCAGCACAGTTATTTTTGTCACTAGCAATTTTAGTGACGCTACATGAATTCGGTCATTTTATACCAGCAAGGCTATTTAAAACACGCATTGAAAAGTTCTACCTTTTCTTTAATCCCTTCTTTTCGGTTTTCAGAAGAAAAAAAGTAAATGGTGTTACGAAAACCTCATGGTTTACAAAGGATTCTCCAAAAGAATGGAAAGAGGACCCAGATACTACTGAATGGGGATTTGGTTGGCTTCCATTAGGTGGATATGTGAAAATTGCTGGGATGATAGATGAGTCCATGGATACAGAACAACTAAAGCAACCTGCACAAGAATGGGAGTTTCGTTCCAAAAAAGCATGGCAACGATTGATCATTATGGTCGGTGGAGTTACCGTAAACCTTGTCTTAGGTTTTGGGATTTATATTGGAGTAGTGTTCACTTGGGGTCAGATGGAATTGAAACCAGTTAATTTAGAACACGGATTAAGTGTCCATCCATATTTAGAAAAACACCACTTAAGCTCAGGTGATAAAGTTCTAACGATTGAAGGAAAAGAAGTCCTGAATTTAGATGAATTGAATAAAGGAATCATGTTCCGTGGAGCACGAAATTTAACAGTTCTTCATCCAGATGGATCAAAAGAAACGATTCGTTTACCCAAAGAAATTGACCGAACATTATTTCAAGTGGGGGCTTTACCTGCTTTTGGATTAAGGTCAAGCGGGCATAGCGTTGGTGAAGTCGTGAAAAATTCCCCAGCGAAAGCAGCTGGATTAAAAAAAGATGATGTCATTCTTAGCGTTGGAAACCAACAAGTGACGTATTTCGATGAACTTTCCAAAGGACTTTATGATGCGAAAGGGAAGCGAATAAACCTAACGGTTTTAAGAGGAAATGACACCCTTGAATTAAAAACGAAGGTAAAAAAAGATGGAACCATTGGATTTCAAACAAGTGGAAAAATCCTCATTGATTCGAATGCGATTCAAACGAAACATTATGGCCTAGGTCAAAGCATCGCGATCGGAATGAGCTACGGAAAAAATACGCTCTCTGACTATATTTCTCAATTTAAATTTGTCTTTACGAAAAAAGGAGCTACGTCAATCGGTGGATTTGCAGCAATTGGAAACATGTTCCCACCCGTATGGGATTGGGAATCGTTCTGGTTATCAACGGCCCTTTTATCAATCATTTTAGCTTTTATGAACATCCTTCCAATTCCAGCACTAGATGGTGGACACGTGGTTTTCTTATTATATGAAATCATCACCGGAAAAGAAGCTCCTCAAAAGGTGTTGGAATACGCACAAATGGTTGGAATCGTCTTATTATTAACCTTAATGGTTTATGCCAATGGGAATGACCTCATCCGTTGGATAACTTCTTTCTAACTATTCGTTTATGAGTACTTTTCAAAATTACATACTTGGAAATTGGATAACGGGTGATGGAGTGGAAACACAACTTTTTCACGCCGTAACAAACGCAGAATTGGGATCAGTTTCGAGCGCCGGAATTGATTACGAGCAAGTCCTGGATTATGGACGAAGAACGGGCGGAAGAGCTTTGCGTAAAATGACCTTTCAAGAAAGAGGTCGAATGCTAAAAGCACTAGCCCTATTCTTAATGGAACGTAAAGACCGTTATTATGAGGTCAGTTCTTGGACAGGAGCAACGAAAGTAGATTCATGGATCGACATCGAAGGAGGAATCGGAAACTTATTTGCCAACGCATCTCTGAGAAAACAATTCCCGGATTTACCCTATTATGTTGACGGTTCTGCTGTACCACTTTCCAAAAATGGAACCTTCATTGGACACCACATTATGGTGCCAAAAGAAGGTGTAGCCGTTCATATCAACGCCTTTAATTTCCCGGTTTGGGGAATGTTGGAAAAAATAGCAGTGAATCTAATGGCGGGAGTTCCCGCGTTGGTAAAACCGTCAGAATACACGTGTTATTTAACAGAAGTAGTTGTCCGTGATATCATCGCATCGAAAATTCTTCCCGAGGGATCTCTTCAATTGATTTGTGGATTAGGTCGTGGAATTTTAGATCATGTAGATGCTAGAGACATTGTGACGTTTACCGGTAGTGCTTCAACAGGAAAAATCTTAAAAGGATTACCACGTATTTCTCAAGAAAGTGTTTCTTTTAACTTGGAAGCCGACTCCTTGAACGCAACCGTTTTAGGTAAAAAAGCGACACCAGGAACGGTAGAGTTCGATTTATTTATCAAAGAAACGGTCAAAGAAATCACCATCAAAGCTGGACAAAAATGTACAGCCGTCCGAAGAATTATGGTTCCGGAAGAGTTAATCGATGAGGTTCAATCTGCAATCTCCGCACGTTTAGCCTCCACGAAAATCGGAAATCCATCGGAGGAAGGTGTGCGCATGGGTCCTTTAGCAACAAGATTACAGGCGGAACGTGTTCGATCATCCGTGGAAGAATTAAGTAAATCTCAACGCATCGTTTTTGGTGACCTAGATCATTTGGACATCATTGGAGCATCTGCCAAACCAGAGGCGTTTTTCTCTCCAATATTATTCAGAAATGACGATCCGTTCCATCAAACGGCTTGTCACGATATTGAAGCGTTTGGACCAGTTGCGACGATTATGCCGTATAAAGACTTGGATGACGCCATCGAATTAGCGAAAATGGGTAAGGGATCATTGGTCTCTTCCATCGTTACTCCAGATAATCAAGAAGCGCGAGCGTATGTAGTTGGGGCCGCAAGTATGCACGGACGTATTCTCGTTCTAAACGAACATTGTGCGAAGGAAAGCACTGGACATGGTTCGCCGATGCCATTGTTAACACACGGTGGTCCAGGTCGCGCTGGAGGCGGAGAAGAAATGGGTGGAAAGCGAGGTGTTTTACATTATTTACAGCGAACAGCCATTCAGGGTCATCCAACAACAATAACGGCAATCACAGAGCAATTCCAAGTAGGAGCAGAGATGCCCGAGGCAAATCCACATGTGTTTAGAAAGCACTTTGAGGAATTGGTGATAGGAGAAACAGTATTTACACACAAGCACACGGTTACGGATGCAGATATTGTCAATTTTGCCAACGTTTCTGGAGACAATTTCTATGCACACATGGATGCAACGTCTTTAGAAGGAACGATTTTCGAACGTCGAGTTGCTCACGGATACTTCATCCTTTCCAAAGCTGCTGGATTGTTTGTTGATCCGAAAAAAGGGCCAGTCCTGTTAAATTATGGATTAGAAGAAGCTCGTTTCACGAAGCCTGTTTATCCAGGTGCTACCATTGGTGTGCGCTTCACAGTGAAAGAAAAAATCGATCAAGAAAAACGCAGTGAGGATGATATACCGAAAGGAATCGTGAAGTTTTTAGTGGACGTTTACGACGAAACAGGAGAAACGGTCGCATTAGCTACAATCTTGACGATGGTCAAAAAACTAAACAATCATTAACCCAAGTTTATAGAAAACAAAAAAGACAGCCTACAAGCTGTCTTTTTTATGGCATGAAGTTTTTTTATCCTTCAATTTCTTTACGGATTCCTTCGATTTCAACTTCTAATTTGTCTGTGTCGTAGTCTGTTTCTTCATCGTAGATATCGAAGTAAGGCTCTTCAAATGACTTCACAAATGAATTGCGTTCGAAGGTCAATAATAGTGAAGGAAGGATGATTAAGTTTGTCACCATCCCAACTAAAATGGTAATGGAAACTAATAAACCAAGTCCTTTTGTTCCACCAAATTGGGAGAAGACAAACATGATAAATCCAAAGAATAAAATCACAGAGGTATAGAAAATCCCGAGTCCAGTTTCTCTCAAAGAGTGTAAAATGGCATGTTTCACATCCCAGGAATGCGCACGCAATTCTTGACGGTACTTCGCTAAGAATAGGATAGCGTTGTCAACGGTGATTCCTAAAGCAATACCAAAGACCAAAATAGTTGATGGTTTCAATGGGATTTTGAAGTAACCCATAATTCCCGCTGTAAATAGCAATGGAATAATATTTGGAATCATGGAAACCACAATAATCTTAAACGAACGGAACAAAAATGCCATCAGTATAGCAATGGAAATGATGGCAAACACCAAACTTTGAAGTAGGTTCACAAACAAGTATTTTGTCCCTTCAGAGACAACCACGGCCGTTCCTGTGAACGTGGACACATAATATTCTTGGTCAATTGCTGTGCGGAGCACTTTTTTAAAGTTTGGTTTACTCAAGTATGGACGAAGGTTCTCTGGATCAAGATCGAAAGACATCTGAACATTGTTGTTTCCTTTCGAAAGCAATGCGGTTACATTGTTGTAAATGCTTGAATAATTGTATACCAAGGAATCAGCTGCGCTTTTATTCCCCTTGACATATTTAGTGTACAAACGTTCAAAATCTTTCTTCTCAGGATTTAAGATGCTATCAACTTTGACGCGTAATAAATCAACTTTATCTGATACTTTGTACGATCCAAGTTCACGCATCTGCATGCGAATTCGCAGGGTAGTTTTGTTGGTATCGATGAGGTTTTTCAAGGAAATATTTCCTCCATTCAAACTACTCACATCGAATTTATCGAAATAACGTTTTAATCGTAATTTATCTCGGTTGGAAATTAAACGGTAAAATTCCGGGTTGTTTCCATGGTAACTCATGTTGATGGACTTCAAAAAGTCTACATAGGAGAGGCTTTTCGAAAACAAGGTGTCTTGAGCAAATGTTTGCTGTATTTCTTCGACCTTTTCTAACGTTTTTTGAGAAAACAAACGAGCCTTTTGTTTATAATTAACAGTAACTTCAAATGGAATCGATCCACCAAAGTTTTTCTCAATGAATTTTAAATCGATGAGAATTTGATCGTCATTTGGAATGTCACCGGTTATGTTTCCCGTCGCAATGATTTTGGTCATTCCGTAAAGGCCAATCACCACAAGTCCTACAGAAGCCACATACATCCAAGTACGGTATTTGCTGACAATAATGATCACATACTCTATGAATCCTTTGGAATAAACACGATACAAGTGCTGTAAATGCCTAGGTTTTGGAGGTTTCGAGTAAGAAGCAATGATTGGGATGATACACAAGGATAGAATGAACACTACCATGATGTTGATACTGGAAATAATCCCGAACTGTGCCAACTTCTCTGAACTCGTAAAGGTCACGAATCCAACAGCGGTGGTTAAGTTCGTAAGGAAGGTAACAGATCCAATGCGACGAATCATGATGTACAAGGCCTTGGTCTTCATGTTCGTTCGAACATATTCTTGATGATACCTTGTAATAAGGAATACACAGTTTGGCACACCAATGACAATCAACAACGGCGGAATGAGTGCCATCATAATAGATAACTTGAATCCAAATAAGGCAATGCTTCCAAGGGCCCATATCACGGAAACGAACACAACGATGTTACATTGAATCACTACCCGCACGGATCGGAAGAACAAGTATAAAAGCAAAGAAGATGCAATAACGGACAGCGCAAGGAAAATATACATTTCGCTGACAATTCTCTTGCCCATTACCACACGAATGTGTGGGAGTCCGGCAAAGTATGTTTTTCCAAAATAGGGTGAATAGGATTCAGCTAACTTTTCAATCTCGAAGACAACTTTTGATTTCTTCGGATTGGAAAGGCACTTTTCATTCATGCTAATCAGTAACAAGGAAACGTTCGTCGAATCATTGTAAAGCATTCCTCTGTAAATGGGATTATGTCGTATCTCTTTTTTCAGGGAATCAATGCTTTTCTCTTGAAACGCCGTTTTTGGATCACCGAAAATCTGATAAGGATCAAATTTTTGTTCCTTCAGGTTGTTTTTTAGTCCCCAAAGCGTGGCCTCTGAAATCACATTTTCAACCCCGTCGTACTTTAGAATTTTGTAGGATAACTCTCTCCATTTGGTGAAGTTGCGTTTCGTGTAAAGAGAATCTGTCTGAATTGCAACAACAATCGTTGATCCATCCTCTCCAAATTCTAGCTTGAATTTTTCGAAGTCCTTTTGAACTGGACTATCCTTTGGAAGCGTGTTTCCTACACGGTTGTCAACCTTAAGCGAAGTAAAGGCAAAGTAACCAAAGAAAACAGTCAACAAAGCAATTATTGCTAAGATATACAGCCGGTTCCTTAATATGATGCTTGCAAATTTACCCCACATAGATTGTTTCTCTAAAAATCAAGGGGTGAAGTTAAGAAATATTTAGGAGAAACGAAGAAAACCATCAATTGCGCATCTCGAAATAACACGTAATGGCAAACCAAAGCGGTCCAAAAGTGTTATTCTTGTAACTTAATTCGAATCATTGTAAAGTGACCAAAGACCTATTTAGTGATTTAATGGACGGACCAATGCTCTTTGAAAAACACCTCATAGAGGATGGTGAATATTGGTTCATGCGGAATTTTTTAAGCATTGATCAAGCGATGGAGCAGGAGTCATTGTTACTGAACAGCATTGAATGGAAACAAGAAGAGGTCTACGTTTTTGGCAAAAAACACAAGGAGCCTAGAAAAACAGCTTGGTATGGAGACGAGGAGTGTGTGTATTCCTATGCTGGTAAAACGAACCACCCACTGCCATGGACCGAGGAATTATTTCAATTAAAAACGGACATTGAAGCATTGATTCCTGGTGCTAACTTTAATAGTGTGTTATTAAATCAATACCGAGATGGGAATGATAAAATGGGCTGGCATTCGGACAATGAGAAAGAACTTGGAAAGAACCCCATTATCGCATCTTTGAGTCTTGGCGCAACGCGTTTTTTCGACTTAAAACATAAGCGAATAAAGTCGCTCAAAAAACGCTTGGAACTTCCAGCGGGATCACTACTAATCATGTGCGGTACCACGCAAGAAAACTGGCTGCATCAAGTTTCTCAACAAAAAACAGTCAAAGAACCACGGATTAATTTGACGTTTCGAACCGTGAACCTAGAAATGAAATAAACCGAAAAATCCCAAACAACCGAAGTTATCTGGGATTTAACTTTCTCGTGAAAGGTGGAAGCCCATTCACAAGGTTTTAAAAAACAAAAAACCCTGACGATAAAGTCAGGGTTTTGTACTCGAGGCGGGACTTGAACCCGCACGCCCAAAAGAGCACAGGATTTTAAGTCCGGCGTGTCTACCGATTCCACCACTCGAGCATAGACGAGCGGGAGACGGGATTCGAACCCGCGACCCCGACCTTGGCAAGGTCGTGCTCTACCAACTGAGCTACTCTCGCTTATGTATTCCTAGAAAACCGCTGTTTTCTTCCACCGCTAAAATCATTTCTGATTTCATGCTTGGGGTGGCAAATTTAAAGTTTTTTTTCGTCTTACAAAACACTTGACGAAAAAAAGAGGGGATTATAGCTCCTTTCCGCGAAAGATGTTAAATAACCAAGCTAATGGCAGCAATAAGTCATAATTGTAAAACAAATCTTCAAACGGAATGGTTCCCATCCGCCAACCAATGATGTGTTGTTCTGAATACCATACGATTGGATCATCTGTTATGGAACCGGTTAGGATGCCGTTCACGATAAAAAATGGAATCAAACAGACCAGGTAAGAAAGGACAAAGTCACCATACCACGCTTTTTTATAAGCAAGAAGCGTTAATACGAAGCTAAAAAATGCCGCCGAAATCGTATAGTAATGATAGTGGTCTAATGTGGAAAAGAAGAGTTGTGCCCCACCATAAAATACCACCATCAACAAAGAGCTTATTCCAATCATCCATTTGAAAACGTTTCGGATGAACTTGGTTTTTCTCACCGGGAAATAGGCTTTCAGGACTAAGAAAATAAAGATGAAGTTGTAAGGAACAACAAGGAAAAACAAAACTTCTTCCAATGGTAGATGTCCCAGGTAAATTCCAACAAGGTACTTGGGTGTAAATCCCCAAACGCCAATCTGCGTGAAGAATTCATCCCAAATTAGAAAGATAATCCCGACAATAAGTATACTCGGAAAAAGATACTTCCACGAACGGAAAAAGGCTACTTTCTTATCAAAACTAAGAAGAAACGGACCGATAAAAGAACAAAGGATGACCCAGCCATACGCACTCATCAGTTTCCTTTTTTACGGTAAAATGCGGTACGTGCGTCTTGATAAAATTTTGGAGAAACGAACAACATTCCAAAACTTTCACTATGTTCTTTTCCTAAATGCTTATGGTGAACTTTATGTGCTTTTCTAATCGCATAAAAGTAAGGATGATCAATGTCTCTCAACCATTTGAAACGTCGGTGAATGTAAACATCGTGTATTAAAAAATAACTCAATCCATAAGCAGCAATTCCGTAACCAATCCAAACGGGAACATAGGCGTCATTCATCATTCCTAACATGATACACAACCATGATGGAATAGCATAAATCAAAAAGAATACGTCATTTCGCTCGAAGAACCCAGGTTCTTCCTGATGATGATCCTTATGGAAGTACCACATGAATCCATGCATCACAAACTTGTGCGTCGCCCAAGCCATGAACTCCATGCCCAAGAAACTAGCAAATAATACAAAAGGTCCCCACCAATACATGTTTACAACATTAAAAGAGTAAAAAATATGAACATCATTAAAAACAAGGATTCAGCGACTTTGTTCGCTTCGGCTAATTTCATACGCTGGTATATCCATTGAAGTACATAAGAAACACCCATCCAACAAACGAAATTGTAAACCGGAATTTGTCCTTCTGTCCATTGCCAATAGTCAAGCTTGATGGCCACTGGCTCCAAGATGTAATCAAACACCACCATTAAAACGGCAGCTAAAATAGCCTCAATGTGCTTATTAAACTGAAAACGATGGATGATTGCTGAACTTGTGACAGTTAAAATCCCCCAATTCAAACCAATGATAAGGGGCACACCGTACCACTTCCATCCCAAACTGTTACCGTAATAATACGATCCGAATAAATAAGATGTATGCACGCCAATTAACTCCACAGTTATTCCAATGACGAAGGCAATGGATAAAAACACGACGAAAGTTAAGGGTTTTGCTTTTCTACTGAGGATTAACGCCCCGAAAGATATCGCTAGGTTTAATGCAGATAGTTGAACAAACCAAGTCCTTGTTGATGGCATGAGCATTCCTACTGCGCCAACGACGTAGAGTATTAAGAGAATCATTCTAATCCAACGTTCACTCATCATACCTGACGTTTTTTAACAGAATCACTTCCTTTCAAGACATTTTCGATTGTTTCTTCCAAAGTATGAAAGCGAATAGAAAGTGCCTTTTCGATTTTTGAACGATCATAGCTAATCGTTTTATATCCCGAATGCACGGATTCAATACTAATTCCACTACTCTTACCAGTAATGTGTCCGAGAAGCTCGTTGATTAACGCATAAAATAAAGCGATGAATTTCGGAGAAGAATAACGAGGTGATTTTCGTCCTAATTTTTCACTCAATGTGCTGAATAACTCTTTGAAGGACAAATTTGGACCAACGCATAAAAAGCGTTCATTTGAAATGTTCGATTTCATTAATTGAAACATGGCATTAGCAACATCTCTCGCATCAACAATCGCATTGGATCCAGGCGGAAAAAAGGGCATTCCTTTTTTAGCGGCTTTAAAAATAGCTAATGAACTACTATTCCAATCCCCGGGACCAAAAATCACACATGGATTAATAATTACGGCATTCAATCCTTCCTCTATTCCACGCCAAACTTCTTTCTCTGCTAAAAATTTTGAAACGGAATAACCGCTTACTTCGGACCCTGGCTCCCATTTGTTCGCCTCCGTACTTGCCCCTTTCGAGTTGACGCCAACCGCTGCGGTTGAGCTAACATAACAAAGTTTTTCTACTTTATTTCTCAAGGAGAAGTTTACCACATTTGCTGTCGCAATGCGGTTATGTTGAATACATGCTTCAAAGTCTGCTTTAAAAAATGAGACAAGTGCCGCGCAATGGTATACATGAGTTATTTCGGACATAGCCGTTTCCACTAATGAAATGTCTAATAAGTCACAGTAAACCCATTCGATGGAACGCCATTTTTCTTCTGCTTTATCCTGAAAATAATAGTGAAATAGTCCGTGGACATCTTCGATTTTAGACTTGTTTCGATAAAGGGCGCGACAAGATTCTCCTTGCTCTGTCAATTGAATTAACAAGTGACTTCCCAACAATCCTGTGGCTCCTGTGACTAAAATCATGCGGTAAAGCTAGGCATTAAACTCTATTATTGGTAAATGGCTTCCAACCCTTCTTTTATTTGTTCTGCTGAAAAGGCTAGCTGTTCAGTAGTATGAGCACTTGAAATAAATCCAACCTCATAACCAGATGGACCAAAGTAAACGCCTCTGTTTAATAAGAAGTGATGTAATTTATTGAAGGAAGTCATGTCAGCATCGATTTGATCGGCAGCTGCGATGCGTTTTTTACCGTTGAAGGAGAACCAAAAAATGGATCCAATGCTTACTAATTCAACGGGTAATTCATGCGTATTTGCAAAGTTGTTGATGTCCTCAACAAATGTTGTTGTTTTCTTTTCTAGTTCTTCGTAGAAATTTTCCTGTGCGCAAAGAGACAATTGTGCAATTCCAGCAGCCATCGCTACAGGGTTTCCAGAAAGTGTCCCCGCTTGATAAACCGGACCATCTGGAGAAACGAAGGACATAATCTCACGTTTTGCACCATATGCTCCAACCGGAAGACCTCCACCCATGATTTTACCGTAGGTCACAATGTCTGGAGTAATGTTGTAGTATTCAGATGCACCACCAAAAGCCACACGGAATCCGGAGATGACCTCATCAAAAATCAATAGAATACCATATTCTGTGCACAAAGCACGCAACGCAGTTAAAAAACTTAAGTCTTGTAGCAACAATCCGTTGTTTGCAGGAATTGGTTCGATAATCACACAAGCAATTTCGTCGGAAAGAGCCTCGAAACACGATTTTAACGCATCAAAGTCATTTAACGGCAGGACAATTGTTTCATTGGCAAATGCTTCGGGAACTCCTGCGCTTGATGAGGTTCCAAATGTTACTAGACCACTTCCAGCTTTTACCAAAAGTGCGTCTACATGTCCATGGTAACACCCATCGAATTTCACAATTTTCGTTTTGTTCGTATATCCACGAGCCAAGCGTATAGCAGACATTACGGCTTCTGTTCCTGAACTAAGGAAGCGCAACTTATCAATAAATGGAATTCGATCCAAAATGAATTTTGCTAATTCGCTTTCTTTTCGTGTTGGCGCCCCAAAACTTGCTCCGTTTTGTAATGTTTCTACAACGGACTGAAAGATGTGAGGGTGATTGTGACCATTGATTAACGGCCCCCAACTTCCACAAAAATCAATAAAATGATTTCCGTCTTCATCCCATATTTCTGCCCCATTACCTTTGGCAATAAATAGAGGAGTCCCTCCAACCGACTTAAATGCACGAACGGGAGAATTTACACCTCCAGGAAAATATGTTTGAGATTCCTGAAATAGTTTTTCAGATGTGCTTCGGTTAATGGAATGATCGATCTTCATTTCTTGCGTATATTTGTCGTGCTACAAAAGTAACAATAAAGGATGGAAATGGTTTTTAACAATAGCTTGGATTTTGCACGAAAAATGGACGAACAGGATCCATTACGTCGTTTTCGAAATGAATTTTTATTTCCCACTTTTCACAGTGAGAATCCGATATATTTCACGGGGAACTCTCTTGGATTGCAGCCAAAGAAAGCAGCGGTTTATCTTCAAGAAGAATTGGCTGATTGGGCGAAATTCGGTGTAGAAGGACATTTTTTATCAAGAAGACCTTGGTTTTCATACCATGAGCAATTAACGGAAATGGCCGCAAAAATTGTTGGCGCATTGCCGATTGAAGTAGTTGTCACTCATTCCTTGACAACGAATTTGCATTTGCTCATGGCAAGTTTTTACCGTCCACAAGGAAAAAGAACCAAAATACTTTGTGAAGCAAAAGCTTTCCCAAGCGATCAATATGCCCTAGAATCTCAACTTAAAATGCATGGGCTCAGCATGGACCATCTTGTGGAAATTGCTCCGAGGGAAGGAGAACAATTAATTCATGAGGATGATATCTGCGCTAAAATTTTGGAAGTAGGTGATGAATTGGCGATGGTGATGATCGGGGGCGTTAATTATTACACCGGACAATATTTTGATTTAGCCCGCATTACAGATGCCGGACACCAAGTAGGTGCATATGTGGGATTTGATCTTGCACATGCCGCTGGAAACATCAATCTTCAGTTGCACGACTGGAATGTTGACTTTGCAGCCTGGTGCGGATATAAATACCTTAACTCATCTCCAGGTGGAGTATCCGGAATGTTCGTTCACGAAAAACATGCTCACAACAAGGAACTTCCTCGATTTGCAGGATGGTGGGGTCACAATAAAGAGGAACGGTTTTTAATGAAACCAGGATTTGATCCACTACCTGGCGCTGAAGGATGGCAATTGAGCAACGCTCCAGTAATGGGAATGGCGGTGCATTTAGCATCTTTAGAGTTGTTTGATGAGGCAGGAATGGATCAAATTGGCGCGAAAAGAAATCAAATGACTGCATACTTGGAGTTTGTCATTCAGGAAATATCTGATCGTAATTCAGAGAAATGTACTTTTGAAATCATCACTCCAAGTGAAATTCACAGAAGAGGTGCGCAATTATCGATTATGGCCCTTGGACAAGGACGTAAACTTTTTGATGCATTGTCAGACTTAGGAGTCATTGCAGATTGGCGCGAACCGAATGTGATTCGAATTGCACCAGCACCCTTATATAATTCTTACGAGGATTGTTATTGGTTTGGTGTGCATTTAGAAAATGCTATTCAGTAGTACTGATTCAATCACTGAAGGAAAGTGAGCGATTTCTAGTGCACGAACCTGTCCTTCAATTTCCAAGGCAGAGGTAGGATTTATCAGAGCAACAGCAAATTGCGCTAACATTTTTCCTTTATCAAACTCTTCATTGACTAAGTGAATGGTAACTCCTGAAAACTGAGCAGAACTTTTCGATACAGCTTCATGAACATAGTGACCGTACATCCCTTTTCCGCCAAAATTTGGCAGCAGGGCTGGATGAATATTAATAATGCGTTCCGGAAATGCGTTGATAAAGCCACTAGGAATCTTTTTTAAAAAGCCAGCTAAAATCACCCAATCAATCTCCTGTTCCTTACACCAATTTAAATAAGCATCCCCTTCCATTCCTAAAGGCTCAGCATATAGGATAGATTGTTCCGAACAAAAGCTTTCCATGAGTTCGTTTTTTGCCGAGGATAGCACCAGCGAGACGCTAATTTGTGCGTGATTAGCGAAATAGTTGATGATATTTCGAGCATTACTGCCGTTTCCTGAAATAAATAGTGCGCTTCGTATATGTTTCATTCTAGGCGCAAAGTTAAACATCTGTTGGGATTCACGTGTAATCAATACTTTTAAGTTGATAAATATTACCGATTTAGTTTTGTTAATTGGATGTTTGTTTTTTTCTTTGCAGGCTGAAACCTTTTAAATTAAGTAATATGTCTGAAATCAAAGCTAAAGTTATCGCGATCATCGTTGATAAACTGAATGTTGAAGAAAGTGAAGTAACTAACGAAGCGAGCTTCACAAATGACTTAGGTGCCGATTCATTGGATACCGTTGAGTTAATCATGGAATTCGAGAAGCAATTCAACATTTCCATTCCAGACGATAAAGCTGAGGGTATCCAAACTGTTGGAGACGCTGTTGCTTACATCGAAAGCAATGTGAATTAATTTTTACTGAATCCAATTTAAATAGGCATGCAATTAAAACGAGTTGTCGTAACTGGACTTGGTGCGTTGACACCAATCGGTAATAATTTGCAAGAATATTGGGATGGATTACTTGCTGGAAAAAGCGGTGCTGCACCCATTCAGCAATTTGATGCTTCCTTATTCAAAACTCAGTTTGCCTGTGAGTTGAAGGGATTCAATGTAGAAGATCACATTGATAAAAAAGAAGCCCGTAAACTTGATCAATTTTCGCAGTATGCCATAGTTACCGCTACGGAAGCTATGGCAGACTCTGCTTTGATGGAGTCTAACCCAAACTGTGACCGTATTGGTGTGATTTGGGGTTCGGGAGTCGGTGGACTTAAAACATTTCAAGAAGAAGCGCGGGAATATTTCGCGGGTGATGGAACTCCTCGATTTAATCCGTTTTTCATTCCTAAAATGATCGCGGATATCGCAGCGGGACACATTTCCATCAAATTTGGATTGCGCGGACCGAACTACGTATGTGTTTCGGCTTGTGCATCTGCAACAAATGCTATTATTGACGCCTTTAACTTAATTCGTTTAGGAAAAGCAGATGCCATCGTTACTGGTGGTTCAGAAGCTGGAGTGAACGAAATGGGAATGGGTGGATTTAATGCGTTGAAAGCGTTGTCAACTAGAAACGATTCTCCAGAAACAGCTTCCCGTCCTTTCGATTTAGATCGTGATGGATTCGTGTTAGGTGAGGGTTCTGGCGCACTCATTTTAGAAGAGTACGAACACGCAATCAAACGTGGTGCTAAAATCTATGCTGAAGTCATTGGTGGTGGAATGTCTGGTGATGCTTATCACATGACAGCTCCTCATCCAGATGGAATCGGTGCTAGAAACACAATGTTGGCGGCATTAGAGGACGCTGAAATTACACCAGAACAAATTGATTATGTAAACGTTCACGGGACTTCTACACCGTTAGGTGATATCGCTGAAGTAAAGGCGATTCAAGCGGTCTTCGGAGAACACGCATACAATATGAACATTAGTTCAACAAAGTCCATGACAGGCCACCTTTTAGGTGCTGCTGGAGCGATTGAGGCTGTTGCTTGTGTGATGTCTGTGATGAATGACATCGTTCCTCCAACCATCAATCATTTCACAGATGATCCAGGACTCGATCCAAAATTGAATTTTACATTCAATACCCCACAAAAACGTACCGTGAATATTGCTCTTTCCAACACATTTGGATTTGGTGGACACAACACGAGTATCATTGTCAAAAAATTTAATTCTTAAGACGCTGAAGCTTCCTTTGTTTTCAACCAAAAGAACAGAGGATGAGTTGAAAGTCATTCGGTTCATTCTCAAACAATTTGGGTATAAGCCAGTGAATGTCTCTTTTTTTACTCGTGCATTGACGCACAAGTCATTCTTGCCAGAAGAAAAACTCGATTTTGCGAATGAACGATTGGAGTTTCTAGGCGATGCGATTTTAGATGCAGTGGTAGCGGAATACCTCTATTCAAAGTATCCAGATGACGATGAAGGGTATTTAACTAAATTAAAGTCCCGCATTGTCAACCGAAAATCCCTTGCCTCTATCGGTGAAAAAATGGAAATTCGCACCATGCTTATTTACAACCAAGCGAGAAGCATCAACTTAGCGACCCTTGAAGGAAATGCTTTTGAAGCCATCATTGGCGCCATTTATTTAGATGGTGGATTTGAAAAAGCGAAGGCGGTATTAATCAAACATGTTTTCAGAAATCATTTGAATTTCAGTCAATTACTAGCGGAGGAACTGGACTTTAAGTCGAAGTTATTTATTTGGTGTCAGAAGAAAAAATTGCCCCTTGAGTTTGATTTAATGCAGGAAACGCACGTAAACGGACAATGGAATTATGAGATGGCTGTTTTTGTGAATCGCACCGAATATGGACGAGGAAAAGGCTTTTCAAAGAAGGAAGCGGAGCAAGCAGCGGCAAGAGAAACCTTGCAATTAATGGGAGAAATTTAATCAGACGCTAGCTTTGCGTTGATTTTTATTATACTTTTGTTTCACAAAGTTCAAGATCATGACAACAACAGAAATTATTTATGCAATTGGCGACCTATTTCAATGGTCATTTGGTTTCTTCGAATTCGTAGGAAATTATTTTAATACAATGTTAATCATCTTAGGATTCTTCGGTTTCGGATATTGGATGAATTTACAGAACAAAATGAGTGCAAAAGCGAATGTTCCTGTAGATGTGAAAGATAATGTTGGTTGGTACAAAAAAGAAAATCAAAAGTTGAAGTAAGAACTTCACGATAAATTATATAAATGTCCGCTTCAAGCGGACATTTTTTTGCCATAAAAGTTCGTTCAAAAAAAAAGCAGACATCATGATGTCTGCTTTTTTGTATTTAATGTAAAAGGTTCTATGCTTTTGTCAAAGCACCTTTTAAAAATTCTCTATTCATTCGTGCAATGTTCTCAATGGAGATTCCTTTCGGACATTCAATTTCACATGCACCGGTATTCGTACAATTTCCAAATCCTTCTTCGTCCATTTGACGTACCATATTCAATACACGATCGGTAGCTTCAATTTTACCCTGAGGTAATAACGCATACTGTGAAACTTTTGCGCCAACAAACAACATGGCAGATCCGTTTTTACATGAAGCTACACATGCGCCACATCCAATACATGCGGCAGCTTGAAACGCCTTATCCGCGTCTGCTTTAGCAATTGGAATGGCATTCGCATCCATTGTGCGACCAGATGTGTTTACGGAAACAAAGCCACCAGCTTGTTGAATGCGATCAAATGCACTGCGATCAACCATCAAATCTTTGATGATTGGAAATGCACGAGATCTCCACGGTTCAACATAGATGGTGTCTCCATCTTTAAACATACGCATGTGTAATTGACAAGTGGTGTTGCCGGAGTCTGGACCGTGTGCACGACCATTTATATACAATGAACACATTCCACAAATTCCTTCGCGACAATCGTGATCGAAAGCAATTGGTGATTGTTTCTCATTGATCAATTGTTCGTTTAATTGATCTAACATCTCTAAGAAAGAGCTATCAGTAGAAACATCATTTAATGAATAGGTCTCTAATGCCCCTTTGGCATTGGAATTTTTCTGTCTCCAGATTTTCAATGTGATATTAATGAACTTAGAAGCCATAATGTCTTTCTTAATTATTTGTAATTTCTGTCTGCTATTTTGATAAACTCGTAATTCAACTCTTCTTTGTGTAGAGCGGATTGTTTAGAATCTGAACCTTGGTATTCCCAAGCGGCTACGTATTTAAAGTTTTTGTCATCACGTAACGTCTCTCCTTCAGCGTCTTGGTGTTCTTCCCGGAAGTGACCCCCACATGATTCCTCGCGATGTAAAGCATCCACAGCCATTAATTGACCCAATTCAATAAGATCTGCTACGCGCATCACTTTTTCCAATTCAGGATTCATTTCGTCAGAGCTTCCTGGAACATATACGTCTTTGTAGAATTCTTCACGTAAAAGACCGATTTCTTCAATGGCTTGTTTTAATCCCTCTTCACTACGTCCCATTCCAACCTTATTCCACATGATTAATCCCAATCGTTTGTGAAAGTGGTCTACTGATTTGGAACCGTTGTTATTCAAGAAACGATTAATTGTTTCTTTTACTTCGTTTTCTGCTGCTTCAAATTCAGGGGAATCTGTAGCAATTTTTCCAGTACGAATTTCATTAGCTAGGTAATCGGATACCGTATATGGAAGTACAAAATATCCATCTGCTAATCCCTGCATTAATGCAGACGCTCCCAAGCGATTTGCTCCGTGATCAGAAAAGTTTGCTTCACCGGTCACAAAACAACCTTCAATGGTGCTTTGTAAATTATAATCAACCCAAACGCCACCCATTGTATAGTGAACTGCTGGATAAATTTTCATTGGAGTTTCATATGGGTTTTCATCTGTAATCTTTTGGTACATCTGAAATAAGTTCCCGTATTTTTCTTCAATCCATTTTTTACCTAATTCAATCATGCGCTCTTCGGAAGGATCATGATCCCCTAAAGCATATGCCGCTTGCTTTCCTTTGCTTTTGATTTCAGATGAAAAATCTAAGTAAACACCTTCGTTTGTGTCGTTTGCTTCAATACCGCAACCGGCATCACAGCGCTCCTTCGCTGCACGTGAAGCAACATCACGTGGAACCAAGTTACCAAATGCAGGGTAACGTCTTTCCAAGAAGTAATCTCTTTCTTCTTCTGAGATTTGAGTTGGTTTCAATTGCCCAGCTCTGATCGCTTCAGCATCTTCTTTTTTCTTAGGAACCCAAATTCTCCCCGAGTTTCTCAAGGACTCAGACATCAATGTTAATTTCGATTGATTTGTTCCGTGAACAGGAACACATGTTGGGTGAATTTGCACAAAACATGGATTAGCGAATAACGCTCCTCTTTTGTGTACTTTCCATGCTGCAGAAACATTACTTCCCATCGCATTTGTAGAAAGGAAATATACATTACCGTAACCACCTGAAGCGATCACCACTGCATGAGCAGAATGACGCTCTAACTCACCTGTAACCAAGTTACGCGCAATAATTCCACGCGCTTTTCCATCAATTTTAACCAAGTCCATCATTTCATGACGGTGGTACATTTTTACACGACCTAGTCCAATTTGACGAGATAATGCCGAATATGCACCTAACAATAATTGTTGTCCTGTTTGTCCCGCTGCATAAAATGTACGTTGAACTTGTGTCCCACCAAATGAACGGTTATCGAGTAATCCTCCGTATTCACGGGCAAAAGGAACTCCTTGAGCCACACACTGGTCGATGATGTTTCCAGAAACCTCTGCCAAACGATGAACATTTGCTTCACGTGCACGGTAGTCTCCTCCTTTAATGGTATCATAAAACAAACGGTAAACGGAGTCACCGTCGTTTTGGTAATTTTTCGCTGCATTGATTCCACCTTGTGCGGCAATCGAGTGCGCACGACGCGGAGAATCTTGAAAACAGAACGCTTTCACGTTATATCCCATCTCTCCTAGAGATGCAGCCGCCGATGCTCCGGCTAATCCTGTTCCAACAACAATAACGTCAATTTTCGGACGATTGTTCGGAGCAACCAATTTCATGTGATTTTTGTGGTTTGTCCACTTTTCAGCAATCGGTCCTTCTGGAATTCTTGAATTTAATTTTGACATAATCCTGTTTTTCCTAATGGTTCATGTAAATAATAACGGGAATAATTGCGAATAAGAAAGGCACAACAATACTGAAGGCCATTCCGATTTTCTTAATGATCGGCATGTACAAGGGATGATTCAATCCCAAAGATTGAAACGCAGATGCAAATCCATGCCATAAGTGATATCCCAAAACCAACATGGAAATCACGTAAAAAAGAACACCGAATAATGCACTTGAATTTTCTTTACTGAAGAACGTCATCACAACCGTATGCAAATCTTTGTAACCATCTCCAATTTTAACGTGAGAAGTAAGGTCGTAGAATTCGTGCTTGTTTTTAATCTCAAACAATTTTTGTTCTTGTCCGGTACTTGGGTCCTTCACCTTGAATTGTTGGTACGTTCCGTTTGTGTTTAAGTAATGTGTCACTTCAATCGGTTTCGTGATCATTTCTCCCGTCGCTGGATTTTGTCCAACGGGGTAATCAACGGTCTTCACCAATGAATGCAATGGAATCTCTTCGGTAATTTTCGCTTTCCACCAGAAATTAGCCATGTGCGTAGCCAAGAAAACCAAGATCAAGGTTCCTAAAATCGCCATGTTTCTAGACGCAGTTCCAGAATTTGCTTTTGGATTATTGTAGGCATACTTAACTGGACGCGCTTTCTTGTTTTGAATGGTCAACATAATTCCGTCAACGGCATGAACAATCAACGCGATATAAGTGGTATACGATAACACCTTAATGAACAAATTATGCCCCATGAAATAAGCATACTCATTAAAGGCACGTCGTCCTTCTTCACCTGTTTTGAAAATAAGTTGCAGGTTACCGAGTAGGTGACCAACAAGGAATGTACATAAGAACAATCCCGTCAAAGCCATGAAGTATTTCTTGGCGATGGATGATTTAAATAATACAGAGTTACTCATAATTGTTAACCATTAATGTGATGCAAATTTACTTCTAACTAACCATAAAATAGAAGCTTTGCATCTATTTAGAATGAATTTAGATAAGACAATTCTGTGCATGTTTCTGCAACCTTTAAATGAACTTTAGCCCCAACAATAACTGAACGATTATCGGCAAAGTGTCCAATGGGAAAATCATAACAAATCGGTATTTTTGAATAGGTAAAGTGATGGGAAACAATTTCTGCAATTGTTAAGCCCGTCGGATTGTCAGTATCCTCTAAATCAGTCATTCCGCCAATAATTAAGCCCTTAATTTTTCCAAATGCCCCCGTTTTTTTCAAGGCAAAAAACATGCGGTCTAGGTGATATAATTGTTCGGCTAAGTCTTCTAAAAATAAAATGCCACCGTCGAAATTCAATGCGTCATCTGTACCTAAGAGACTAAAGACAATGCTTAAATTTCCCCCGATAAGTGTCCCGTCTGCTTCTCCTTGTTTATTCGATTCATTCGCAGAACAAGAAATCAAAGGGTGTCCTCCTCGTAAAATTTCCAACATTGATTCCAATGCTTCTGTTGAATTGGACTCAAAATTAAGGGGCATCGAACCATGAATGCTTTGAACACCAAACTTCATCAAACGGTGATGGAAAACAGTAATATCGCTAAAACCAATCATCCATTTGGGTTCGCGCAGCATATTCGCCCAATTTATTTCATCGACGATGCGTACACAACCATAGCCTCCTCGTGCACACAGAATAGCTTTCACTTCTGGATGATCGATGCCAAATTGCATGTCCGCTGCTCTTTCTGCATCCGTTCCAGAAAAATAACGATGAACACCAAGACAATGCTCACTTAATAGGACACGAAATCCTTTTTGCTCCAAAAAGTTTTTGGTGTATAAAACAGAATTTGCATCTGTTGCTTTGGCTGGTGCGGTGATGTAAATTAAATCACCTTCTTTTAATGTGGGTGGTGTGATCATTTCGCTCATGAAAATGGAAGAAGTGCTGCTGCTATAGCAAGGTCACTTGAGGTGGTGATTTTTATATTTTCTTCGTTGCTTTTTACTAAAAACGGCTCTGGACCTATTAATCCAACCACGCTTGCGTCGTCGGTCATTCCTTCTTGAAAACTTGTTTGATACGCTTTCTTTAGTAAAGCCGCCTTGAAACATTGAGGTGTGTGAACTAATTTATAGGCGTTACGATCCACCATTTCAGAGCCAGTTGTCGTAAGAGCACGCAAGGAATCTTTTACCGCAAGCACAGGAATAACACTTTCAGAATGCGCGAGTCCTTCGATGCAACGTTGAATGGTTTCATGGCTGACTAATGGACGAACGCCATCGTGAACCATAATAAAATCGCCTGTACATTGACTCAATGCCATTTGAATGGAGTGGAAGCGTTCCTGTCCGCCAGTGCTCACGCGATGTGGAATTTCACATTGAAATGTCTTCAGTAACTCTGTCCAATAAGACATCCAGTCTGCTGGCAAGGTGATGATGATTTCCAAAGCTGGATCAAATGAGTGGAATTTTTCCAAACAATGAAGAAGAATAGGCTTGCCTTGAATTTCTAAAAATTGCTTGGGTAAATCAGTCCCCATTCGCTTTCCTATTCCACCAGCAGTAATGATTACAGATCCTTTCATAGCCCTTCAAAAATACGCATTGCCATGGAATTAATAGGAAAGAATTTTCAATCTTTGGGGAATGATGGAGATTTCGAAGGATTTCCCTCGAATGTATTCACCGTCCGTTTCGGCGTGTAATTCTTCTGAATCACTAGTTAAGGTCAGTGAATTGCTTTCAAAGTAATGCGCTTCTGGATGTTTGATGCGTTTCCCTCGTTTTACTTTCACCACATTTAGTAAATAATCCAGCAGCGATACTTTCGCTAATATGGTCATGTTTAATTTTCCGTCTGAAATAGATGCACTAGGATGTATGTGTAAACCATTCCCAAAGATGGAGCCGTTGCAGGCTGCTGCCAAAAGCAATTCACCTTGGTAGGAAAATTCTCCGGCGTTTATCGATACATGAGGACGTTTAAATCCAATGAATGTTTTTAAAATCGCTAATCCATACGAAAATCGAGGACCAAATTTTTGACGAAATTCCGTCAACGAAAGGACCACCGAACCACCAAAACCGATATCTGCGATATTCATAAAATAGCGTGTTTCATGTTCTGTGACCATTTTACCAATATCAGTAAGGACAACCGTAGGATGTGTCAATGCGTCGATGAATAGATCAAAATGAAATTTCTGAAAAAATGAACTCTGGTAAAAGTCATTGCCCGTCCCGAATGGTATGATGGCCAAAATGGGTAGTTCTGTACTTTCGGATTTAAGTAAACCATTTAAAATTTCATTTAATGTTCCATCTCCACCGATAGCAACAATCATATCAACACGAGAAGCCTGTTTTTTTGCAATTTCAACCAATTCTTTTCGATGATTGGAAGCGATGAAGTGATACTGATCACCCAGAATACGTGAACAAGAATCGAGAAAACGTTGAAGGGTTTTAGTCATTTCTTTACCCCCATTCATTAAAAACAGTGTTTTTCGCATTTTTCAAAGATAATTGAATATCGCTTTACACAGAAGATGTTATAATCATAAGGTTCAAACAAAGGAATGTAATAAACTAAAATATCAAATGATTATCTTTGCTGCATGATTATTGGTGCAGATTATGATAAATTGATTTGGAAATTTGGTGAATTCACATTGATGGAACCAAATACTCTTATTACTGATACTCTTATGTCGGCTGTTTGTTTCTACCTGACGTTAAAACTCTGGAAAGAACATGATCGAAATCCATTTATCAATTGGTTTATTGCTTTTTTCTTGATGTTAGGTATTAGCACATTTGTTGGAGGACTAGGACATGCCTTTTATTTTTATTGGGGAACGACTGGAAAAATACCAGGTTGGATAACCGCTATTTTCGCCGTCTTTTTTATCGAACAGGCAATGATATCGTTCGTATACAACAAAACCCTTCAAAAAATATATAAAGGATTGTCCTTGCTCAAAATGCTGTTTGTTCTCGGCATTTTTCTTCGAATTTGTTTAAATAGTCAAGTGTTCGAAAAGCCAGAATTAGGTTTTTTACCTATTGCAATTAATACCATTCTAGGAACGATTTTAAGTGCAGGTATTTTAGGAGTTGTATTTTACCGAAAGCATCAAGCTCCTTTTCATTATTTTTCTTACGGTGTGTTAGCGATGTTGCCTGCAGCCTTTGTTTTTCTAATGAAAATAAATTTACATCCATGGATGGACAAAAATGATGTTTCTCATATCCTATTATCGATAGGAAACGTATTCTTTTATGTGGGAATTATTAAAGTAACGCCAGAATTAAGCGCTAAATTTAATGCTGAATTCGAAGGGTAGAATACTTGGATATCGTTTTTCCAGAAATTGTTTTCCCCATTAAGTAGTAGATATAAGTTCCAGTAGGACAAACATCACCATCTACTTTCTTTCCATTCCAATTTTCTTGCGGATTCTTGCTCGTAAAAACAAGTTGATTGTTCATGTCTAGAATCACTAAACTATAATCACTGAATTCATAGGAACTTAAATCAATGCTGAACTCATCGTTTTTACCATCGCCGTTTGGAGTGAAGATATTTGGTAAAACAATGGCTTCTTCTTGAATCGTGGACGCTGATTCTATTTCAAGTGTCGCAGGTACATTTGCGATTGGATGTTGTGAAATTGCTGTACTGTTTTGATTGGACACAATCGTTTGCATTGGAAGCGTAGGAATCACTTCAGGGTCTTTGTTAGTCAAAGAAATTCCAGGACCGCAAGACGCGCTGCCGCTACCGCTGTGTAGTATTCCAGGGCCAAAGCTAGGGCCATTGTCCTCTTGAGGGATTTCTGGAATCAAGAATACGTGTTCATAGATTTTAGCTGGTTTTGATATGGATTTTATTGCAGCTTTTTGATCATTGGATTTGGTTTGAATCGATGTTTTGTCGATTTCTTTAGAGTTCTCCGTTTTTGTGGATGATGTTGTTTGATGTGTCAACATCCAAACACCACCAATTACCGCAGCGGCACTTAATCCGCCAATGATTGATTTTGTGAAAATAGATAAGCCGCTACTAACCACAGTTGTTCCTGAAGTAATGGAAGATGAAACGGAAGCCCATAATTCTGGACTCACTGGCGACTGGTGCTGTGCCAATTTCTCTTGAAACAATTCTTTTATGAAATCTTTTTCTTCCATGTTATCTTTTTTCTATTCGGTCTTTCAAGTATGCCCTTGCTCTCAAATACTGTGATTTTGAGGTACTTTCTGTAATTCCTAATGCTGTAGCAATTTCTTGGTGAGAAAATCCTTCGATGGCAAACATGTTAAATACAACACGGTATCCATCTGGCATAGATTGGACTAATTTCATCAAATCATCCGCCATTAATTTCTCTGCAATGAATTCGTGTTGTTCAATGCGGTAGGATACTTCTTCAACTTGAATTTCTTTGAGTAGTTTTTTGTCCTTTCGCAATTGATCCAAGCAGGTGTTGACGACTATGCGACGAATCCATCCTTCAAATACTCCTTCGAATTTATATTCTGGAAGTTTTGAATAGACTTTTACTAAAGCATCCTGTAGAACGTCCTCTGCACGCATTTTGTCTTTGACGTATCGCAGACAAACGGAAAACATTTTAGGGGCAAACATGTCAAACAACGCTTTTTGAGCTTTTGGATTCCCTTCAATACACTGTTTAATTAATGCAATTTCCTCCATGCTCGATTTGTTTGACTGCGTTTCGTTTAAAAAAGTTGCATGCCGCAGTAAAATTCATACGAATTAACGTATTTTCGTTTGCTTAAACAAATGAATATGAAATCCTTTTTATCTATAATTTTCATCTTTATGTCTACCGTATCTTTCGCTAAGGTAAAAATGAAAACAGGCATGTGGCAAGGCGAGTTAGCTATGAATGATCGCCTTTTCATCCCCTTCCAATTAAACGTAGAAAAGGAAGGCAAAAAGATCTTTGTAGTGAATGATTTAGAAGAAATTTTGATGATTAGTCACTCTAAAAAGGACAGCATTTATTTACACTTTCCGATTCAAGACGCCGAGGTCATTTTCAAATTGGAGCAAAATGGCGAGTCAGCACGTGGATATTGGATTAATTACAATAAAAAAGTGCAACAAAAAATTCCCTTGACCTTAACCTGGAATGTGACACAAAGATTCCCTCAAATGCATCCAACGAAACCTGTTCAGTCGCTTTTCGATGGGACTTGGGAAGTCACTTTTCAACCTGGAACGAAAGACGAAGAGAAAGCAATTGGAATTTTCAAGGCAGGCAAGGACACAGAAATTGCCGGTACTTTTTTAACCGAAACGGGAGATTATCGTTTTTTAGCTGGAAATAGATCAGGACAAAATTTTTCAATGTCCACTTTTAACGGTTCGTGGGCAATGATGTTCGAGGCAGAATTACAGTCAGATACCTTAAAAGGAAAATTTTACAGTGGAGTTTCTTATGTTACAGATTGGATGGCGGTTCGTAATCCAGAAGCAAAGTTGAGAAATGAAGCAGCGTTGACTTACGTCGTAAATGACCAAAAGGTCAAGACTTCTGATATGGTTCAATTGAATGGGAAAGCCTTTTCGCTTAAACCAAAGGAAGGGAAGGTCGTCGTTTTGCAAATCATGGGAACGTGGTGTCCGAATTGTTTGGATGAGGTTCAATTTATGAATGAATTACACGAGCGATACGCGCAATTTGGACTAGAGATCATTGCTTTGGCGTATGAAGTGGGGACAAACGAAAAACAAACGCGCAAAAAATTAAAATTGTTCAAGAAAAAAATTGGAATGGAATACGATTTAGTGCTAGCTGGAAAGTCGTCGAAAGAAGTGGCTTCGGCCCAATTCCCGATGTTAAATGGCATTATGAGTTTTCCAACGACGATAATCATTGGCAAGGATGGAAAAGTACTTCATGTACACACGGGATACAGTGGTCCAGCCACGGGAAGCGCTCACAAGGAACTCACGGATAAAATCCAATTAGAAATTGAAATGGCATTGGATATTTTGAAGTAAATCCAAATGGAAATAAAAAAGGGCTGTGAAAACAGCCCTTTTTATGTCGTAATGTTCTAATTAATCTCTAATTAAGAACTGGTATTTATCGATGTTTTTCAATGCGATACTTGTTCCTCTTGCAACGGCACGAAGTGGATCTTCAGCAATGTGAACTGGTAATTTCGTTTTGGCAGAAATACGTTTATCTAATCCACGTAACATAGAACCACCACCAGCTAAGTAAATACCTGTTTTGTAAATATCAGCAGAAAGTTCAGGCGGAGTTAACTCCAATGCACTTAAAATTGCTTCCTCAATTTTAGAAATCGTTTTGTCAAGAGCGTGAGCTATTTCTACATATGAAACCAAGATTTCTTTTGGAATTCCAGTCATCAAATCTCGTCCTCTTACGGCAAAATCTGGTGGCGGATTGTCAAGTTCAGGTAAAGCTGCTCCTACTTCAATTTTAATTTGCTCTGCTGTACGTTCACCAACAAGAATGTTGTGTTGACGACGCATGTATTCTTCAATATCACTTGTAAAGTCATCCCCAGCGATGCGAATGGATTTGTCACAAACAATTCCTCCTAAGGCAATGACAGCAATTTCGGATGTACCACCACCGATGTCGATGATCATATTCCCCATAGGTTCTTCTACGTCAATTCCGATACCAATAGCTGCGGCCATCGGTTCATGAATTAAATAAACTTCTTTTGCCCCCGCATGTTCTGCAGAGTCACGAACGGCACGTTTTTCAACCTCTGTAATTCCTGAAGGAATACAGATGACCATTCGTAAGGTTGGATTGAAAAGGCTTTTTCCAGGATTGATCATTTTGATCATTCCACGAATCATTTGTTCAGCACTTTGGAAATCGGCGATTACACCATCTTTCAATGGACGAACAGTTTCGATTAACTTGTGAGTTTTACCGTGCATCTGTTGCGCCTTTCGTCCAATGGCAACTACCTTGCCTGTTTGAATGTCTTTAGCTACTATAGACGGCTCGTCAACCACGACTTTGTCATTCCAGATGATAAGTGTGTTTGCCGTCCCTAAGTCAATCGCAATTTCTTGCGTCAAAAAACTAAAAAATTTCATGTTGATTCCAACTAGTGATTAAGTTGTTCCTTTTTCGAGAGTTTCGGACAAAAGGTTACAATTTAATGTAAATATATGTAAAGTTAATGTTTAAAGTGGCGAACGCCTGTAAATACCATGCGCATTCCGTGTTTATTGCAATAATCGATGGAAAGTTCATCTTTAACAGAACCACCTGGTTGAATTACAGCATCAATTCCTTCCAAATGTGCAATTTCAACACAATCCGGAAAAGGGAAAAAAGCATCACTCGCCATGGCTGCACCTCTTAAATCGAATCCAAAGGTTTTTGCTTTGTGAATTGCTTGATTTAATGCGTCAACACGTGAAGTTTGACCAGTCCCACTGGCTAATAATTGCCCGTTTTTCGCTAAAATGATGGTATTGGATTTCGTATGTTTTACCAATTTATTAGCAAACAATAAATCGGCGATTTCTTGTTCACTTGGCGCATTGGTTGTTTTAACAACCAAATCTTCCTTCGTTTCCGATTTCGCATCCCTATCTTGAACAAGAACACCATTTAAAATGGATCGAACTTGTTGTTGAGGTAGGGCGGTTTCTTTTTGAACAAGGATGATGCGGTTCTTTTTGCTTTTTAGTAATTCCAATGCATCTTCGTCGTAACTAGGCGCAATAAGTACCTCGCAAAACAACTCATTGATGAGCGTAGCTGTTGCTATATCAATCGGTTGGTTAGAAATCAATATCCCACCAAATGCACTAACTGGGTCCGCTGCTAAAGCAACTTCGTATGCTTCTTTTAAAGTGGGACGAGTGGCAATTCCACAGGCATTGTTGTGTTTTAAAATCCCGAAAGTAGGACCATCATTTTTAAATTCCTGCAGTAAATTTACGGCCGCATCTACATCCAATAAGTTGTTGTAAGAAAGTTCTTTACCATGTAATTTATCAAATAAAGCAGCTAAATCGCCGAAGAATTGTCCCTTTTGGTGTGGATTCTCCCCGTAGCGCAGCGTTTCACTTTTTTCCACGCTTAATTTTAAGTATGGACCATCGTTTTTCACAAAATACTGATGAATCATAGTGTCGTAATGCGACGATACATGAAATGCCTCACTTGCAAAATGCTGTCTTTGTGTGAGACTTGTTGCTCCGTTTTGAGAACACAAGACCTCTAGGAAGGAAGCATAATGACTAACAGATGGAATAATCACGACATCTTGGAAATTTTTTGCCGCCGCACGGATTAATGAAATTCCACCGATGTCAATTTTTTCAATGATGTCCTCTGCGCTTGCTCCGGATGCAACCGTTTCCTCGAAAGGGTATAAGTCTACAATGACTAAATCAATGGATGGAATGCCATGTTTAGCAATCGCATCTTGATCTTCTTGCAAAGCACGACGATTTAAAATTCCACCAAAAACAGTTGGATGTAAGGTTTTAACTCTGCCACCTAGAATTTCAGGAAAACCTGTAAGCTCTTCAACAGCAACTACGGGGATCCCTAAATCTTGAATAAAGGCTAATGTCCCTCCAGTAGAGTAAATAATTACTTGATGTTTGTGTAATTCACGAACAATTTCGTCTAGTCCATCTTTGTAATAGACTGAAATTAAGGCGCTTTGGATGTTTTTTAAATCTGTCATGAGGTGTAAAAGAAAGCGCAAAATTAGTGTATTTTTTTCGATAAATGATTTTTATCTCTTGCTGATTTTAGCATTCCGCCTAAATATTTAGAATAAAAAAACCCCGCTAGCGGGGTTTGATATTTAAAAAATAAAATCTGATTCTAATATTCTATAACCGACTGGCGTCGCTTCTATCCAGAACACATTTAGCGAGACAAGCTCGTGAATTTCCGTTCTGTCTATAACCGACTGGCGTCGCTTCTATCCAGAACACATTTCACAACTATCTGGGTTTTCAAGAGAGCAAGCAATCGCCGCCGCATCTTCTTCCAAAGATTTAGCTGTAGGCTCTTCAACAACTGTTTTTTCCACTGTAAATTTAATGGCGTCTGTCGCTGCTTTCGTACGTAGGTAATACATTCCAGTTTTTAATCCTTTCTCCCAACCGTAGAAGTGCATAGAGGTTAATTTACCAAAGTTTGCATTCTCCATGAAGATATTCAGGGATTGACTTTGACAAATATATGCGCCACGATCTGCTGCTTGATCAATGATGGCTTTCTGAGAAATCTCCCAAGCCGTTTTATAAAGATCTTTTAATCGTTGAGGGACTTCATTGATATTCTGAACAGACCCATTCGCAGTCATGATTTTTTGACGCATGTCCTTCGTCCATAATCCTTCACGAACTAAGTCCTTCAATAAGTGCTTATTCACAATGATGAACTCTCCAGAAAGCACACGACGGGTGTAGATGTTCGATGTATAAGGCTCGAAGCATTCGTTGTTACCAAGTATTTGTGCGGTAGATGCAGTTGGCATTGGCGCTAACAACAAGGAATTACGCACACCATGTTTTTTAACTTCTTCTTTCAAGACATCCCATTCCCAACGATTTGATGGAGTAACACCCCACATATCAAATTGGAAGATACCTTTTGACACAGGAGAACCTTTAATCGTTTCATATGGACCTTCTACTTTCGCAAGGTCTTTTGAAGCTGACATGGAAGCAAAGTAAATCGTTTCGAATACTTCACGGTTTAAAGCGCGAGCTTCTTCAGATTCAAACGGCAATCCCATCATAATGTAAGCATCTGCTAATCCTTGAACACCAAGTCCAATTGGACGATGACGAAGATTAGAGTTTTGAGCTTCTACAACTGGATAAAAGTTCTCATCAATGATGCGATTCAAATTTAATGTAGCTTGATAAGTTACTTCAAATAATTTATCGTGATCAAAGTTTCCATCTTCTGTTACATATTTTGGAAGTGCTAGAGAAGCTAGGTTACAAACAGCAACCTCATCCGGCGCTGTATATTCAATAATCTCTGTACAAAGATTAGAGGATTTGATGGTTCCTAAATTTTGTTGATTTGATTTGGCATTTGCCGCGTCCTTATACAACATGTAAGGAGTTCCCGTTTCTATTTGAGATTCAAGGATTTTGAACCAAAGATCTTGCGCTTTGATTGTTTTTCTTCCTTTCCCGTCTTTTTCATATTTCGTGTACAATGCTTCAAACTCAGCACTATGTGTATCGGAAAGTCCTGGACATTCGTGAGGACACATCAGTGTCCAATCTCCATTTTCTTTTACACGTTTCATGAATAAATCTGGAATCCAAAGTGCGTAGAATAAATCTCTAGCTCTTTGTTCTTCTTTTCCGTGATTCTTTTTCAAATCTAGGAAGTCAAACACATCCGCATGCCAAGGCTCGATATACATCGCGAATGATCCTTTTCTTTTTCCTCCACCTTGATCCACGTAACGCGCCGTATCATTAAATACACGTAACATTGGAACAATTCCATTAGACGTTCCGTTTGTTCCTTTAATGTAAGAACCTGTTGCGCGGATATCGTGAAGAGCTAATCCAATTCCACCTGCAGATTGAGAAATTTGCGCACAAGATTTCAATGTGTCGTAAATCCCTTCAATACTATCTGATTTCATCGTAAGCAAGAAGCAAGATGACATTTGAGGCTTAGGTGTTCCTGCGTTAAACAACGTTGGAGTCGCATGTGTAAACCAACCCTCAGACATCAAGTTGTATGTTTTGATGGCAGATGCCACATCTTTCTTGTGAATACCAATGGCAACACGCATCAACATTTGTTGTGGACGCTCGGCAATTTTGCCATTTAAACGCATCAAGTAAGAGCGTGACAATGTTTTAAATCCAAAATAATCGTAGCGGAAGTCACGATCATAAATGATGCTAGAGTCGAAAGCCTCTTTATTTTCTTGAATAATCGCGTAAACGTCATCCGCAACTAACGATGCGTTTTGACCTGTTTTTGGGTCAATATAGTGGTGTAAATCGTCAATTACTTCAGAGAACGTTTTTTTCGTTTCCTTATGCAGGTTGGACACGGCAATACGTGAAGCCAATAACGCGTAATCTGGGTGATCAATTGTTTTTGCGGCAGCAACTTCCGCTGCAAGATTATCCAAATCTGAAGTGGATACTCCGTCATAGATTCCTTCAATCACCTTCATAGCTACTGCTTCTGGTGACACCAATGGATCTAATCCGTAACACATTTTAATAATTCGCGCTGTGATTTTATCAAACTTCACAGTTTCTTTTCTTCCGTCTCTTTTTACTACGTACATCCTTATACCGCAATTAAATAATTAAAATTCTTCGTTCATGCTGAATTCTTTGTTCGCATCACCTGCCAACACTCCAGCTTTTTGGTATTCACCAACGCGTTTTTCAAAGAAATTTGTTTTTCCTTGAATGGAAATCATTTCCATAAAGTCAAATGGATTCGAAGTGTTGTACACACGCTCGTTACCTAATTCAACCAAAAGACGATCCGCAACGAATTCAATGTATTGTTGCATTAGATCGCTGTTCATACCAATAAGTTTTACTGGAATGGCGTCTGTGACAAATTCTTTTTCAATTTCGACAGCGTCCATGATGATCTCACGCACTTTATCCTTAGAAAGTTTATTTACCAAGTGATTGTTGTATAACAAACAAGCGAAGTCACAGTGTAATCCTTCATCACGAGAAATCAACTCATTGGAAAACGACAATCCAGGCATTAACCCACGTTTTTTCAACCAAAAAATAGAGCAAAATGAACCAGAAAAGAAAATTCCCTCTACGGCTGCGAATGCGACCAATCGCTCAGCAAAGTCACCTTTATCGATCCATCGAAGCGCCCATTCTGCTTTTTTCTTTACGCAGTCAAGTGTATCGATTGCATTGAATAAGTGAGTTTTTTCAGCAGAATCCTTAATGTACGTATCAATCAAAAGCGAGTACGTTTCCGAGTGAATGTTCTCCATAGCCACTTGATTCCCGTAAAAGAATTTTGCTTCTGTGTATTGCACTTCAGATAAAAAGTTTTCGGCAAGGTTCTCATTCACGATACCGTCGGAAGCAGCAAAGAAAGCCAGGATATGCTTGATGAAATGACGCTCATCATCATTTAATTTGTTCTCCCAATCAATTTGATCAGGGGATAAATCAATTTCTTCTGCCGTCCAAAAACTTGCCTCTGCTTTTTTATAAAAAGCCCAAATATCATCATGTTGAATTGGGAATAATACAAAACGGCTTTTGTTTTCTTCAAGAATCGGTTCGCGTAAAGATGTTGTCATAAGCTGCTAAATAATTTTATAAACGAAAAATATTCCAAAAGAAGAATGAAAATTATTCCTCCTAAACCAGTTTTCGTTAAATTGTTTTTGTATTACTCAATCCGCTTTTAACGCGTGTTAATGAAAACTTAACGTTATCGAAATTTGAGAATACAAAAATTGTCAAAAAACTGTCTTAAATCAATTAAAGAAATTAACATTCTTAGGATGTTATTAACACCGAAAATCGCAATCCTTTCCCCAATAAACCCTACAGCAATTTTCAACACTAAAAGGAAAGATATTCACATCAATAATAGATCGATTTTAATAACTATTCCTTCAAACATCACACAATAAGTCAAATAATTTTCTTATGACATTAAGCTCTATAAAGTTAGGCAGGAAATAAATTTTCTCATTCAAACAATCTATGAGTTTTTGAACACGTTAATGTTCATACTAACACATTTCTAGATGCACTTGAAAATTGACAAGATTACTGCGCCTTTTGAGCGTTATTTTGAGGGATTCCAACACCTCATTTTCCCAAATGTTTGCTTGCAATGTTCCTGTGAGCTGTCGCGATTTGAAAAACATATCTGCGCTTTTTGTTGGGATAAATTGCAACGCACGTACTTTGAATCGTATGAGGTGGCAAGTGGAATGGATCAGCTCTTTTGGGGAAGGATTGAATTAAGCGAAACGTTTGCCCTTTACTTTTTTGAGAAGGAAAAACCGATTCAAGATATACTACATGCGCTGAAGTATCAATTTAAAGCTCCTCTTGGAATACATTTTGGCGAAGTAATGGGAAAAACGATTTTTAACAGTAACAAGTATAAAACGATTGAAGCATTGATTCCTGTTCCCATTCACCCTCAAAAACGTTTCTTGCGGGGATATAATCAAAGTGAGTTGTTAGCGGAGGGAATGGCAACAATTTTAGAAATCCCCATTTTACGTGACGTTGTTCTTAAAAAAGCGAATAATGCGAGTCAGACCAGAAAAAATAGATTTCTGCGTTGGGACAATGCCAGTGAACAATTTTGTTTAGGGAAAATAGACATTTCTTATCAACATATTGCCATCGTTGATGATGTGATTACTACGGGCTCTACATTAGAGGCAATGGCTCAATTATTGCGCTCCCACTATCCAGATCTTCAAATAAGTTTGCTTAGCTTCGCCATAGCAAAATAAAGATGGCCTCTCAACACGTATTAATTATTGGTGCTGGACTCGCTGGCACGAGTTTAGCGCATCAACTTTTAGCAAAAGGACACCGGGTTCAACTAGTGGATCGTGGAATAAATCATTCCACAGCTGTCGCTGCTGGAATGGTGAATCCAATGGTTTTTAGAAGAATGAATAAGTCCTGGCGCCTAGATGAGTTCATGTCCGAGGCAAAGAATTTTTACCTTCAGCTAGAGCAAACAGTTCAACATAAATTGTTCCACCCGATTGCTATCCGCCGCATGCTCTCCTCTGAACAGGAACGAAATTACTGGTTGGAAAGACAAAAATCACCTGAATTTTCGGATTATTTGACCGAAATTAGCCCCGAAGATGAAAACTATTCACACGCTGAAAATCACTTTGGAAGCGGACGTGTGAAATCCTCCTTTTGGGTAGATGCAAGAGTATATTACGATCGAAACATTGCCTATTTTGAACGAAAAGAGAGCTTGTTAAAAGAAGATTTCGACTCCTCAAGTTTTGATGAACAAACCCTAAGTTATAAAGGTATTCCATACGATAAAGTTGTTTTTTCGGTCGGATATCAACAAATGGAAACGCCTTTTTTTCAAGAGTTACCTATTCAACAAACAAAAGGACAAACCATCCGCGTCCATTCTCTAGAAATTCCAGAAGATGAATCCCTTAATCGAAAGTGTTTTGTCCTTCCATTAGGCAATCACGTTTTTCGAATCGGTGCAACCTACGAATGGGATAATCCAGATTTGACACCAACCGAAGAAGCAAAACAAGAATTAATTGGACATCTTCATGTTTTAGGTAGTTTTTCCTACGAAATCCTTGATCAACAAGTTGGCGTTCGTCCAACAGTGCTGGATCGCCGACCAATACTCGGAGCTCACCATACGATAAAAAACATGTATGTTTTCAACGGACTAGGAACGAAAGGATACCTCATGGCACCAACTTTAGCGAGGGAATTAGCTGATTACATGTTCGAAGGAACTCCGTTAGATAAGGAAATATCGATTGAACGATTTTACAAGAAATCAAAAGGTTAAAAACAAAAGATTATCTTAGTGACTTAAAAACCAGCAGAAAATGGAAACAGAATCAACGAGCACTAAGTCATTGAAATTAACGGATAACAGCCTGATTTTCATGACTGAAATTGTCAAATGGGCGAAATTTTTAGCTATTTGTTCCTTTGTAGGACTTGGAATGATGGGTTTAGCAGGAGTAGCAATGATCATCCTTCAATTTGAAAGGCAAGCGAATGGATTGTCTACTGTCATTATGGGTCTTTTTTACATCTTAATGGCAGTCATTTATTTTTTCCCAGCGGTGTATTTGTATCGTTTTGCAACGGCAAGTGCGGACGCTATAGAAAAATTAAATGAGGACACTTTAGAAGAAGGACTTGAAAATTTAAAATCACTTTTTCGATTTACGGGAATATTGATGATTATCATGTTTTCTTTATATGCCGTAGGGATTATTGCAGTAATAGCTGCATATGTCATTCAGATGTAATATAGTCGGGACATTACACCTACATTCAGCGGGAAAATCGTATTTTTGTTACCGCTATGAATCACATTCGAAATTTCTGCATTATTGCACACATCGATCACGGTAAAAGTACCCTCGCAGATCGCTTACTACAAACTACTGGAACGATTTCCGATCGAAACATGAAGGCTCAGGCTTTGGATGATATGGACTTGGAACGCGAACGTGGAATCACCATTAAAAGTCATGCCATTCAAATGAGTTATAAGTTTGAAGGGAACGATTATATTTTGAATTTAATTGACACACCAGGACACGTAGATTTCTCTTATGAAGTTTCGCGTTCAATCGCAGCCTGCGAAGGAGCTTTGTTGATTGTCGATGCATCTCAAGGAATTGAAGCTCAAACGATTTCAAATTTATATTTAGCCCTGGAGCACGATTTGGAAATTATTCCAATCCTCAATAAAATGGACTTACCAGGCGCAATGCCAGAGGAAGTGTCCGATCAAATCATGGAATTAATCGGTTGCGATTTAGAAGATATTATACAAGCGTCAGGAAAAACAGGACTCGGTGTAGAAGCGATATTGGCAGCTGTTGTGAACAAAATTCCAGCACCAAAAGGAGATGAGTCAGCGCCGCTGCAAGCCATGATTTTTGACTCTGTTTTCAATCCATTTAGAGGAATTATTGCCTATTACCGAATAAAAAATGGAGTATTGAGAAAAGGACAAAAAGTTCGTTTTCTAAATACAGGAAGAGATTACAATGCCGATGAAATCGGAATTTTAAAAATGGATCTTTCGCCACGAAACGAAGTGAGAGCGGGAGATGTAGGATACATTATTTCTGGAATCAAGCAGGCTAACGAAGTAAAAGTAGGAGATACCATTACCGATACAGAAAATCCATGCGAAGTTCCAATCAAAGGATTTGAGGATGTTAAACCAATGGTCTTTGCCGGAATTTATCCGGTCGACAATGAAGATTATGAGGAGCTGCGCTATTCCATGGAAAAATTGCAACTCAATGATTCATCGTTAGTCTTCGAACCTGAATCTTCAGCTGCGCTTGGATTTGGTTTCCGTTGTGGATTCCTCGGAATGCTACACATGGAGATCATTCAAGAACGCTTGGAACGCGAGTTTAATATGACCGTGATTACTACCGTTCCTAACGTGTCCTACAAGGCTTACATGAAAAAAGATCCAGAGGATGCGTTGATTGTAAACAATCCATCTGAACTTCCAGATCCTTCCGGAATGGAACGTATTGAAGAACCATACATTAAAGCGCAAGTCATCACCAAAACTGAATATGTTGGTGCGATTATGACCTTATGTATTGAAAAACGTGGTGAATTGCAGAATCAAGTGTACTTGACACAAGACCGTGTGGAAATAACCTTTGAAATGCCTTTGGCGGAGATTGTCTTCGATTTCTATGACCGTTTGAAATCCGTTTCTCGTGGTTATGCTTCGTTTGACTATCATCCAATTGGGTACAAAGAGTCAGATTTGATCAAAATGGACCTTTTACTTAATGGCGAACAAGTGGATGCATTATCTGCATTGGTTCACCGTAGTAATGCCTTTGACCTTGGAAAACGCATTTGTGTTAAATTGCGCGAATTAATCCCAAGACAACAATTTGAAATTCCGATTCAAGCAGCTATTGGAGCGAAAGTAATCGCACGCGAAACCATCAAAGCCTTGAGAAAAGATGTAACAGCAAAATGTTACGGTGGAGATATTTCCCGTAAACGTAAATTGTTAGAGAAACAAAAAGCAGGTAAAAAACGTATGCGCCAAGTGGGACGAGTAGAAGTTCCTCAAGAAGCCTTTTTAGCTGTATTGAAATTAAACGACTAAACTTAAACATATGAATTCTATTTTAACTCACGCTCATTCTGGCTTACGTTGGGTAGCCATCATTCTTTTATTACTTGCGATTATCAATGCGTTTACATCAAAGACCTTTGAAAAGAAGCACAAGATGATCAACTTATTTACAATGATTACTTTGCATACGCAATTAATTATTGGCTTGGTTCAATATTTTATCACGTCTGGAAAAGTGAAATTTTTTGATGGTTGGATGAAAGAAGCAGCATTTCGTTTTTACGGAATGGAACACTTAATGGGGATGTTGATTGCTATTGTGTTGATCACAGTTGGATACAGCAAATCTAAAAGGGGCACAACGGATTCTGAGAAATTTAAACCGATTAAATTATTCTACTTAATTGGATTCATTTTGATTATTGCGTCTATTCCTTGGCCATTCCGAACAGCACTTGGTGGATCATGGTTCTAACGCGCATACTCTTTATTCTGTTTTTAGCAGGACTAACTTCCTGTGGTAACGATAAAGCTTCAAGTAACAACGAAACTTTACCGATTGAAACGCCCGCTGAAAAAGGCGCTTCATTGTATACTGTAAACTGTGCTAGCTGTCATGGTGAAGATGGTAAAATGGGAGCCTCGGGAGCGAAAGACTTGTCCGAATCTCGTCTAAGTGACAAGCAGATAAAAAAGATACTACAAAAGGGTAAAAACGCTATGCCTCCCATGTCCGCAATTTTGGAGAATGAGGAAAACATGGAATTTGTTATCCAGCACATTAAAATGTTGAGAAAGTAATGCAAGAAGGCCACGTAACAGTAGATGCAGTAGAGGAATCTTGTATTTTAGTAGGAGTAATCACATCAGAAATAGATGAGGTTATTGCCAATGAACATTTGGACGAATTGGAGTTTTTGGCTGAAACGGCTGGTGCAATTACACACACAAAATTTTTACAAAAGTTGCCTTATCCGAACCCAAGAACCTATGTTGGCTCAGGAAAACTAGAGGAAATCAAACAGTACATGAAGGCGATGGACATCGACATGGTGATTTTCGACGACGAGCTGTCCCCCTCACAATTACGAAATATTGAACGTGAGTTGGAATGTAAAGTCCTGGATCGCACCATTCTTATTTTGGATATTTTCGCTAGTCGTGCTCGAACCTTTCATGCAAAAACACAAGTGGAACTCGCGCAGCTTCAGTACATGCTTCCGCGCTTAACACGTATGTGGACCCACCTTGAACGTCAAAAAGGAGGGATTGGACTTCGTGGTCCGGGTGAATCTCAGATTGAAACTGACCGTCGAATTATTCAAATGCGCATTTCCTTAATGAAGGAAAGATTAAAGGACATTGACAAGCAAATGTCCATTCAGCGTGGAAACCGAGGACAACTTGTCCGTGTAGCTTTGGTAGGATATACCAATGTAGGTAAAAGCACCTTGATGAATTTACTTTCCAAATCTGAGGTGTTTGCTGAAAACAAACTGTTTGCTACCCTAGATACAACCGTGCGAAAAGTAGTGATCGACAACATGCCGATGCTCTTAACAGATACGGTTGGATTTATCCGAAAGCTTCCTCAGCAATTGATGGAATCGTTTAAGTCGACATTAGATGAGGTGCGTGAAGCGGATTTGCTCATTCATGTGTTGGACATTTCTCATCCAAATTTCGAAGATCAATTTAATGTTGTCAACGAAACATTGAACGAAATTGATAAAACGGAGAAGCCAACCATTGTTGTGTTCAATAAAATTGATGCTTATCAGCCGATTCTGAATGAAATGAACGAAGAGGAGGAGGATGTGACCACCTTGGAATCACTCAAAAAATCATGGATGGCAAAAATGAACAAAACAAAATGTGTGTTTATTTCTGCTCAGAATAAAGAGAATGTGGAAGAATTGAAGGAAGTACTTTACGAAGAGGTGAAAACCATCTTTCGTGTGCGCTATCCTTACAACAATTTCTTGTATTAGTCAACGACTAATTCTAAGTCAATCTGACGTTTTTTAGGATTTACCTTCGCGATTTTTACACGCACCTTATCTCCGAAATTAAATGCCTTTCTAAAGCGTGCTCCTGTAATTTTAAAGTTGTCCTGATCGAAATAATAACGGTCTCCCGGAATTTCTGACATCGGCACCATTCCTTCACAATGATTTTCGTCCATACGAACAAACATTCCATGTTCAGCAATCCCGGAAATTGTCCCCTCAAATACTTCTCCCAAGTGATCCATCACGAATAAGGTTTGGAAATATTTTGTAGATTCTCTCTCAGCTTCGGAGGCCTTGCGCTCATTTTTAGAAATACGCGTACAAATGGCTTTTAATTCCCCTCCATATTTGTGCTGCTTATTCGTAAGTTCTTCCTGTAAAATGCGGTGAACCACCAAATCGGCATAGCGTCTAATGGGAGAGGTGAAATGGCTGTAATGTTTAAACGCTAATCCATAATGCCCAATGTTTTCAGTCTCATAAGACGCTTTGGCCATTGATCGAATAGCCATTGATTGAACAAGTGAAAACTCATTTTCCTCACGAATTTCCTCAAATAAGGCATTTAAATTTTTAGCGATGGATTGCGTATCGTGTAAATCGATTTTGTGTCCGAATTTCTCAATGAACACAGAGAAAACATCCATTTTTCCGGGGTCCGGAGAATCGTGAACACGGTAAATCATCGGGAATAGGTCCCTGCCTTTTTCTGGCTTCGACAAGAAAGTGGCTACTTTGCGGTTCGCCAATAACATAAATTCTTCAATTAATTTATGTGCATCTTTGGATGTTTTGATGACCACTTCGGATGGATTACCAACATCGTTTAAGCGAAAACGCATTTCTTCGGACTCGATGCTTAGCGCACCATCCTTTAAACGTTGTTTTCTTAAAATATGCGCTACTGAATTCAGTTTACGAATGACAACTTCGTGGTCTCCATCTTTTCCTTCGATGATTTCTTGTGCTTCCTCGTAAGTAAATCGTCGATCAGAATGAATGACTCCTTTTCCATACCATTCTTTATAGACTTTCCCTTTGTCATCCATTTCAAAGACTGCGGAGAAGGTATATTTGTCTTCGTGCGGTCGTAGGGAGCAAGCAATGTTTGATAATTGTTCTGGTAGCATTGGAATCACGCGATCGACCAGATAAACAGAGTTCGATCGAAGTAAGGCTTCAGCATCCATGGCCATACCTGGACGAACATAATGACTAACATCAGCTATGTGAACACCAAGTTCGTAATGTCCATTTTCTAATTCATGGTAAGAAATAGCGTCATCAAAATCACGCGCATCAAAGGGATCTATGGTGAACGTGAGGGTTGATCGGAAGTCTCGACGCGTTGAAATTTCGTTTTCGTCAAGTTCTACAGGTACACGTTCCGCTTCTTCTAATACAGCATCTGGAAAAATGGGGTTGATCCCTTGATTGTATAGAATGGAAAGCATTTCCGTGTCATTACTTCCGGGCATACCTAAAATGGCAACAACTTCTCCAAATGGTTTTTCTGCTGATTTTGGCCAAACCGTAATTTTCACAAGTACTTTTTCACCGTCCCTTGCACCATTTAGGTGTTCTTTTGCGACACGAATTTCTAGTCCACTTCGATTATTATCTGGAATAAGCAATGCTGTTTTATCACCGAATTGAATGGTGCCAACAAATTGTACACGTTCCCGTTCTTTGATTTCAACTACTGCGCCTTCGTCTCGGCTGGGTCCTGACTTGAATACGCGAACTTTTACTTTGTCCCCATTCAGTGCTTGACCAATATTTTGTGGTGCAATGAACACATCTTTTTCTTTCCCTTCCACGACAACAAATCCAGCTCCGCGTTGTGTCAACTGAATCACGCCTTCCACTAAATTGGATGCATCGCTTAAGCTGTACGTAAAATGATTGATTCGTTTAATGGCATTTTTGCTCGCTAAGGCGTTTAAGCCTTCGAAAACAACCTGACGACTCATGGGATCACGCGCCTCAACCAGTGAACAGATTTGTTGGTGTGTTAATTCAACTCCGGGGTGTTTCTCGAATAAGCGAATTAAAATCGCGTTGATACCCGATTTTTTTTTACCGGGAGATGGTTTTGAATACCTTTTTTTGGACATAGCACGAAATTAGACAATAATCTTGTCTAAAGTGTTCGAAAAGATTGAAAGTAACAATTTAGTGACGAACCACTAATTTTTTGGTAATGGATTTACCTGTTGAAGTCTCAAAAATAAGGAAGTAGATTCCATTGCTGAAATCACCCACATTGATTTTCTTGCTTCCGTGAATCGTCTCTTTCATAATGACGTTTCCAACAGCATCCATCAATTTGAATGTTGACTGGTCCATACCAGCAAGTTGAATGGAAACATATTCAGATGTTGGATTTGGATAAATGCTTACGCCAACTTCTTCTTTAACTGGTTTTATGGCAGCTAAATAATCTACCACAACATCAACAGAATCCGAGAAAGAAAGTCCATTTGTCGAAATGTAATAACGGTAATGAGCAGTTCCGTAAACGCCATCCGCAGGATCTACAGATGCCTTCAATTTCCCGTATTCACCATCATTAATCGTGAAAAGAACTGATTGAGATCCAGGAGTGGTCCACGGATTTGTATTCATTTGTCCGGAAGAATAGCACGTTCCACCAAATGGATCCGTTGCATGTCCCCAGCACAAAGCGTCTGTCCAGCCAGCCGGAGCGTCAATGCGTAAACGTGTCACTCGCCAAGCACGTGCTGACCCAGTGTTGTTTTCTACATCAAGCGCAATATCAAAAGAAGCATTAGATGGCGCAACGACTGTATGCGTTGCACCTGAAATATCGGTTGTTTGTCCATCTACATGAATGACTATGCCATCTTGAGCATAGGAGAAAACACTCAAACTTAGAGTAAAAACAAGAAATAAGGACTTCATCATGGAGTATCAGTTTGTTCAAAAATACGGAAAATTCATTAATTTTCAAAATTGACGAAAGTTTTTCAGGTCTTGGTTTTTTTATACCTTTGAGTTCGGCAAGGTTTTTGAATAGTCGTGCCAAAAAAATGATCAAATTATGAAAACACTTTTTACACTTGCCTTCGTATTTTTCTCCGGTATTTCCGCATTCTCACAAGATACACATGCCACAGAAAGCCAACTAAAACAACTTCCTTCTGTTAACCTGAAGGATATGAATGGGAAATCCGTTAATACAGCCGCAATAGGTGTAGATGGCCCTATCATCATTAGTTTTTGGGCAACATGGTGCGCGCCGTGCAAGAAGGAATTGAATACCATTCATGAATTGTACGAAGATTGGCAGGCTGAAACCGGTGTAACCTTGGTTGCCGTGTCGATTGATGACGAAAAAACAAAAAGCCAAGTGCCTGTTTATGTGAATGGAAAAGCTTGGGATTACATGGTATTAATGGATCCTAACGGAGACTTTAAACGTGCAATGGGCGTAAACAATGTTCCTCACACATTTTTAGTGGATAAAGACGGCAACATTGTCTATTCACACAATAATTATGCGCCAGGGGATGAAGAAAAATTATACAAAGAATTGCTTCACCTAAGCGGAAAATAAATCAAATGAACAAACTTCTACTCGCTGCATCAGGCCTGTTTATTACTTTTTTAAGTTTTGCTCAAGGTTCTTTAACCGGAAATATCGAAAGTACCTTTCAGTACCTCAATGCGGATTCCATTATTGACGCAAAACAACCGGCAGAAAAAGGTCTGATCAATTCCTACATGAACGTATTCTACACGCAAGGAAATTTCAAAGCGGGGATGAGGTTGGAATCGTATTTGCCAAGAATTCAAGGATATCCAAACCGTTTTGATGGGACTGGAATTGGCATGCGGTATATTGGATACACAAATGGATTTGTTGATGTAACCTTGGGGTCATTTTATGAGCAATTTGGAACCGGACTTGCGTTTAGAGCTTATGAAGACCGTGCCTTGGGCTATGACAACATGATGGACGGCGCTCGAATCATTGTCCGTCCAACAAGTGGATTGGTTATCAAAGGAGTTTATGCCTATCAACGCCTTTCCTTTCAAGGAGGAAACATCATACATGGTGACGGAATTGTTCGTGGAATAGACGGTGAATTTCACCTGAATGAAGGATTGAAAAAAATGAAGGATTTTCCATTGGATGTTGTTCTTGGAGCCTCCTTTGTGAGTAAATACCAAGAGGACAATAATCCAGATTTGATCTTGCCACAAAATGTGGGGACCTATGGTGGACGCATGAAATTACGTTACAAAAACTTCTATGGAGATATCGAATATGTGCAAAAAGAACAAGATCCATCAAGTGACAATAATTACATCTACAACTATGGACACGCGTCAGTTTTCAATGTAAGTTATACCCGAAAAGGATTAGGGATTCTGGTTTCTGGAAAATCTGTCGACAACATGAGCTACCGTTCCGACAGAACGAAAGATCTGCAAGATGTTTTCGTGAATTATTTGCCGTCGTTAAACAAAACGCATACCTATAACCTTGTGGCTACCTTGTATCCCTATGCAACTCAACCATTGGGCGAAGTAGCTTATCAAACAGATGTACTGTACACGATTAAAAAAGGAACAAAATTGGGCGGGAAATACGGAACCACAATCGGTGGAAATTTCTCTACAACCTATCAGCCGACTCATAGTACAAACGGAATTAATCCGTTGGACTCTACCGGGGTGACGTATGTTTGTCGTCCGTTTCAGGCGAGTGACAGTATGTACTGGCAAGACATCAACTTCAACATTACGAAAAAATTTAATAAGAAATTCAGCACGATTCTTAGTTTCTACTCCATTAAAATAAACAATGACGTAGTGAAAATCTCCAATGACGCATCTGGAATTATTCATGCAAACATCGGTGTTGCAGAGTTCGCATATAAATTCAATTCCAAACATTCCCTACGCACAGAAATCCAAGGATTATTTGTTGAAAAGGAAGCTGGTGCAATTAAAGACAAAGGGAATTGGGCTACGCTATTAGTAGAATACTCGATTTCACCAGGTTGGTTTTTTAGTTTTATGAACCAATATAATTATGGGAATCCTGATGTAGCCAAACGTGTGAATTATCCTATTTTAACGTGTGGATACATTCGCGATGCCACGCGTTTTACAGTTTCATACGGACGTCAACGCGCTGGACTTTTCTGTGTGGGTGGAGTTTGTCGATTCGTTCCAGCTTCAAATGGTTTAACACTTAGCTTTACTCAAAGTTTTTAGTATGAAAAAGTTTTCTCTTTTGTTTCTTTTTGCTTGGTCCATGTATCTTTATACATCTTGCGACCGCATTACGAATCCCTATCCCCCTGAAGTAACTTTAGAACTTGACACCACACTATATCCAGGTAATTGGGATGATTACGTTGCCAATGAATGGCCAACGTTTACTGCAAACACGAACATTGACCGAAATATTCTTATCGAAGATTATACTGGACACAAATGTATTTTTTGTCCAGCGGCTGCTGATTTGGCCCATCAATTGGAGTTGACCCACGAAGGTAGAGTATTTGTTTCTTCGATGCATGTTGGTCCACTCGGAATTGGAGATTTCCAAACGGTTAGCGCACCAGAATATCCTGTCGATTTCACTAATCCACAAGGTGTAGAAATTGGAACTTATTTTGGAACGAATGATGGTGGATTCAGTGGGAATCCACGTGGAACAATCAACCGATTTCTTACCGGAGGAAATATTTTTCAAAGTCCAAATGCATGGACGAGCATGGTGAATACGATGCTTGCTGAAAACACCTTGAAGGTAAATATGCAATCTGCCCTGAACTATTACCCACAAACTCACGGTGCTTTTCTTCATTTGGAAGTAGATAAATTGGACGCTACATTGACCAATGAATTAGGAATCGTTGCGTACATTTTGGAAGATTCTTTGGTTGGCGATCAAAAGATGAGTGATAACTCACATAATACAAGTTACATACACCGTGATATTCACCGAGGAAATCTGAATGGGCAAGCGTTTGGGAGAGTGCTAGAAGCTGCGGATATGCAAAACGGAAAGTACTATGTGAACTATAGTTTTGTTGTTCCAGATCAATTAGACGATGCGTTTAATGCAGACAATATGCATGTATTAATATATGTTTACGACCGAAGTACTTGGGAGATTTACCAGGTGATTCGTCAGAATATTATCCCTTAATTCGTATTTTTTCGAAATTCCAATGGCGCTAAGACAACACCTTGCACAAAAACTGGAACAGCGGCTTTCACCTCAACAAATCCAGTTGATGAAATTGCTTCAGGTTCCAACTATGGAATTAGATCAGCGAATAAAACAGGAATTGGAAGAAAACCCAGCTTTAGAAGAAGGCGCTGATGACTTCGAAGATGAATTTGAACAAGATGAAGAATTTGATGATGCAGATGGCGAAGATGAATTCGACCTGTCTGATTATTTAGATGATGACGTTGCTGATTATAAAACCCAAGCGAATAATCATTCAAAGGATGACGAAGAACGGGTAATTCCATTATCGGGCGAACAATCCTTTCAAGAAAAATTAACAGAACAACTTCATTTGTTGTATTTGGAGGATGAACAATTTACCATCGCGGATGTCATCATTGGTAACCTTGATGAATCCGGTTATTTGAACCGAAGCATCGATGCAATTGTAGATGATTTGGCGTTTTCGATGAATGTTGACGTGAGCGAAAAGGCAGTACTAGACATTTTACACTTAGTGCAGGAATTGGATCCTGCTGGTGTGGGGGCCCGCAATTTACAAGAGTGCCTTTTGATTCAGATCAAACGAAAACAAGACGGGGACATTTCTAGGTACACTGCCAAAAAAATTCTGGAAAATTATTTCGAGGAATTTACCAAAAAACACTATGACAAGATTGCAAAAAAACTGGAAATCGACGACTATGATCTAAAGGATGCCATTGATGAAATTCTAAAATTAAATCCAAAACCAGGCGGTTCGATGCGTGAATCCGCAAAAAATTACCAGCAAATTATTCCAGATTTTACACTTTTTGAGAGTGAGGGACGTTTAGAACTTGGACTCAATGGTAGAAATGCCCCAGAATTAAAAGTGAGTCGCGAATATGAAACAATGCTTCGATCCTATGCTGAAGGAGCAAAGTCCTCGAAGTCGGACAAAGAAGCGTTGTCATTCGTTCGTCAAAAACTAGATGGCGCAAAATGGTTTATTGATGCGATTAAACAACGACAACAAACACTTTTGTTGACAATGGGCGCAATCATGGATTACCAAGAAGCGTATTTCTTATCTGGAGACGAAACCAAACTTCGACCAATGATTTTAAAAGACATTGCCGATGTAATTAGACTAGATATCTCAACGATTTCTAGGGTGGCGAATTCTAAATTTGTCCAAACAAATTATGGAATTTTCCCGTTGAAGTACTTCTTCTCAGAGTCGTTGTCGACAGATAGCGGTGAGGAAGTGTCGACCCGTGAAGTGAAAAAGATTTTATCGGATGCCATCGAAGCGGAGGACAAACACAATCCACTGACGGATGAAAAATTGATGGACTTACTGAACGAAAAAGGGTACAACATTGCCCGAAGAACAGTGGCGAAATATAGAGAGCAATTGAATATTCCAGTTGCTAGAATGCGAAAAGAACTATAAAAATGAAAGCAATACTAGCTCATTTATTTTCCTGGGTGTTTTTACCCCTGTTTATGCCAACCTATGGGATTTTATTGGCCATGTATATTCCCTCTACGCCCAATGACTTGAGTCAGGTTTCCATGTACTTACTTTTGCCGGAGATGAAGACGAGATTGTTCCTACTTTTCTTTTTGTTTAGCGCTGTGGCACCAGGACTATCGTTTCTAGCTTTACATCAAAAGAAAGTAATCAGTACCATCGATATTGAAAATCAACGTGAAAGAAACATCCCCTTGTTGGTGATGATGGCTTATTCTTTAGTGCTGTTTTTATTGTTTTTTGTCAAAGCACCAGATGCAGCACTTCCAATAGCTTTTTACGCACTGCCGCTCTCTGGATTTATCGTGACGTCCGTTTTCATGGGCATTAATAGGTGGATAAAAATATCTTTGCATGCGGGAGGAGCCGGCATTTTGGTGGGATTCCTTTTCGCCTTTTATTTAGAACAGCAAAGTTTCGCCACTTGGATTTTACCCGTGGCAATTCTAGCTTCCGGATTGACGATATCTGCACGGTTATATTTAAACAAACACCGTCCGATAGAAGTTTATACAGGCTGGACATTAGCCGTACTTATTACCTTTTTTACTCATTATTTCTACTTGCAATGTGTATGAAACGTTCCATCACTTTTCTCCTTTCTTTGAGCATGTTCATTGTTTCCTGCTCCGATTTAAAAAAAGATGAACAATTGAAACGAATCTCCAAATTAGAGAAAGGACTTACTCTGATTGAAAATGACCGTTTAAAAAATGAGATTGACACACTGACGGCACTGAAAATAGCCACTAATGCCGTAGAAATCCGCATTAAAAACTATTTGGTTTTAGATACAATTGATTTGGTTTTAGGAAAAAAAATGGATGCCTACAAAATAATGAGAAGAAGCCTCAAACCACTAGGAAAACAAAACGTACAATTAAAACAAGCCATTCGTGAAGAGCAAAAATCCTTGAGGGACTTGAAAACGGATATTGAAAACGGATCTGGTAGCAGAGATAAGTACGAATCATATATTTTGTTCGAAAAAAACAAAATAAATCAACTTCAAACATTACTCGATGAGTACCTTAGACAGAAGCAAGAAACGCTTGCAACCTATCGCAAATTACACCCAGAATTGAATCAACTTTCCTTAGATTTAGTAAGAAAACACAACTTGACTCATTAATGAAAATCACGATCCTTTTCTTATTGTTTTTCTTAACGAACAGTGTATTTTGTCAAACGGAGACAGATATACAACTAGCGCAATATTATTATACGAATGGTGAATTCGAAAAGGCAACATCCTATTACGAAAAGATTTATGCAAACGATCAATCTAAAGTTGTTTTCACCCGCTACTATGAGTGTTTATTGGAGATAAAAGACACGAAGACAGCTGAAAAGATTTTAAAAAAACAAGTTAACTTAAATCGAGGCGACCTAGAACTCCGAGTGACTTTCGCGCAGTTTTACGAGGAAATAAATGAAGAGTCTAAATCGCGTAAGATTTATGATGAATTATTAGAAGAAGTAAATAGCAATCCAGGTTTTACCATTCAAATCTATCAGGCGCTCGTAGCAAGAGGGAAATTTGATTTAGCGAAAACGTGTTTGGATAAAGGCAGGAAACTGGCCCCAAGTTATCCCTTTCATTTCCAGTATGCGGATTATTACGCATTAATCGGAAATAAAACGGAAATGACGCGGGAATACATCGACTATCTGGAACTTCAACCGAACATGAAGGAATCAATACAGTTGGCAATTAATAGCCGTGTAGACTTGAGTAACAGCGATTCACCTGATTTCATTTCCCTGAAAGAATTATTAATTACCAAGACTCAAAAACCAAACGCCCCACTGATTTACTCCGAAATGTTGATCTGGTTGTTTGTCCAAAATCAAAATTTCAATGGCGCATTCATTCAAGCGCAAGCATTAGATAAAAGAGTTCAGGGAGATGGAACACGAGTTTTTGAATTGGGATTAATTTGCGTTGAAAATAAATCCTACGAAATCGCTCGAAAATGTTTTGATTATGTCATCTCACTTGGATCGAGTCAACCATTATATTTTGAAGGGCAAAAGTCGCTGTTGAATACGCGCTTTATTGAAATTACGACAAACCGTTCCTATACATCTGTAGAGATAGCTGCAACCATTCAAGACTACAACGATGCATTAAACCGACTAGGTAAATCTAGGTTCACGTTTCAAATTATACTTGAATTGGCGCATATTAAGGCATTTTACGGCGAACAGGTTCTTCAGTCCATTGAACTGCTGAATAATTTACTGGAAACACCGGGGTTAACCGACATGCAAAGAGCACAGGTTAAAATGAAGCTCGCTGATGTACAAGTTTTAGGCGGGGATATTTGGGAGGCATCTCTTCTTTACATGCAGGTGGACAACGATTTCAAGTTTGAGCAAATTGGCAATGAAGCAAAATATAAAAACGCACGTGTTTTTTATTTTGATGGAGAGTTTGATTTTGCTCAGGGACAATTAAATGTATTGAAAGAATCGACCTCAAAAATGATTGCCAATGATGCGCTACAACTTTCCGTTATGATTACGGATAACTATGGTTTGGATAGTAACTATCAAGCAATGTTATGGTTTGCCACTGCGGAACGACTCATTGAACAACATCGTTATGATTCTGCATTTGTGTTGTTCGATAGCATTCAAATTAATTTCCCCATGCATTCGTTGGCGGATGAGATTTTATTCCGAAAAGGCAAGGCGATGGAGCAGCAAGGGAAATGGGCTGAAGCTCGTGAGTATTATACGGATTTATTGAAATTTCATGCGGATGATATTCTTGGTGATGACGCTCTTTTCCGCCTAGCGGATATGGAAGAAACCCAATTTCAGAACAAAGAAAAAGCGCTTGAATATTACAAGCGCTTGATGATCGAGTTTAAAGGAAGCTTATTTTCTACCGAAGCTCGTGCACGTATCCGTTTTCTACGCGGAGATGCAAATATCGAACTTGATTCAGAACAACTTTAATTAGTTCAAATCAGGCATTTCACGTGTGAACGCTGGAATTCCAGTTACATCCATTCCGGTAATTAATAAGTGAATGTCATGTGTCCCTTCGTAGGTTACAACCGACTCTAGATTGGCCATGTGACGCATCATAGAGTATTCACTTGTAATTCCCATTCCACCATGAATTTGACGAGCCTCACGTGCTATATTCAAGGCAATTTCAACGTTGTTGCGTTTCGCCATAGAAATTTGCGCAGTGGTTGCACGACCTTCATTCCGTAACTGTCCTAATCGGAAGGTCAGTAATTGAGCTTTTGTGATTTCCGTAATCATTTCGGCTAATTTTTTCTGAATCAATTGGAATGCTCCAATTGGAACATTAAATTGAGTTCGTTCTTTCGAGTAGCGCAATGCTTGATCATAACAATCCATTGCTGCACCAATAGCACCCCAAGCAATGCCAAATCGTGCTGAATCCAAACAACTTAATGGAGCACCGAGTCCAGATCTTCCTGGAAGAATATTTGATTTGGGAACTTTCACGTTATCGAAAATCAATTCTCCAGTAGCCGAAGCACGTAGCGATAATTTCCCGTGCATTTCTGGAGTGGAAAACCCTTCCATTCCACGTTCCACGATAATTCCATGAATTCTACCTGTTTCATCTTTTGCCCAAACAACAGCGATATCCGCGAATGGCGCATTCGAAATCCACATTTTAGCACCGTTCAAGATCACGTGGTCTCCGGCATCTTTGAAGTTGGTAATCATTCCACCTGGATTTGAACCATAATCTGGCTCAGTTAAGCCGAAACAGCCCATCATTTCTCCAGTAGAAAGTTTTGGTAAATATTTTTGTTTGTGTTCTTCTGAACCGTATTTCCAGATTGGATACATCACTAAAGAGGACTGCACAGATGCTGTTGAACGCAAACCTGAATCACAACGCTCTAATTCTTGCATAATTAAACCATAAGAAATATGATCTAATCCTGGACCACCATATTCCTCGGGGATATATGGACCAAATGCACCGATTTCTCCCAAACCTTTCAAAATGTGCATGGGGAATGTCGCATTTTCGTAATGCTCATCGATAATTGGTGAAACTTCTTTTTTAACCCATGCTCTTGCGGCATCTCGAACTAATTTGTGCTCATCCGAAAGTAGGTCATCCATTCCGTAGTAATCAGGATGTGTAAATAAATCTGTTTTCATAATTTACCTTATTTGTCTGCAAAAGTAAGTAATAATTAAAATGTCCACCCCATACATTTTTGAATTAATTTTGTGTGTGATGATATATGCCCTACTCAGCTCCTTCGAACTAATCGAACGCAATACCCAAATGAATAGTTACCTGCTTGTAATAATCTTGCTGTGTTTTGCTTTTGTTGGAGTTGCACGTGTCGCTCAGCCGGATTTAATCGCCCAGACTTTCGCAGGATTTTTTAAAGTGAAACGTCCAGACAGCAATGGATTCGAAGGGTCGAAGCTGCAACCTAGTATGACTGCGCTAATTGTCCTCAATTACATTATCTCTTTTTCAACTTGTGTTTTTCTATTGCTATATGAGCAATCAAATTTGCTGGAAACTGTTTGGTTGACTATGAAAATAGTATTCGCCCTTACTTTTTTACAACTCATCAATTTTCGCTTGGTTTTTATATTGTCTGGGGAGCGATCGATACTTGATTCCATGAGCGCTGTGAATAAACAGATTTGGTCCTTTGGTGGATTCATCTTAACCTGCATGGCTCTTCTTTGGATTTTAAATCAAGAACTTCAACATGCTTTTGAACAATTGTTTTTCATCGTCTTTTCATCGTTGATTGTTTGGCGCATTGTGAAAGGCCTCTTACTTGCTGCACAATTAAGATATAAATGGTATTATTTAATTTTGTATCTTTGCACCCTAGAAATTTTGCCCTTGCTTATTTTATCAAAATTAGCATGGCCTAATTTCTTGGCAGTTATATGATATTATACCTTAAAAACAACGAAACTTGGCCATCAAGACAATTTTAGTTTCGCAGCCTAAGCCAGAGGGTGACAAGTCACCTTATTACGACTTGGCTGAAAAGTATAAATTGAAAATAGACTTTCGTCCATTTATCAAAGTAGAAGGCGTGGACCCCAAAGAATTCAGGGCTCAACGCGTGAATCTTAATGAGCATACAGCCATCATTTTAACTTCCAAAGTAGCGGTGGATCACTTTTTCCGAATCGCCGAAGCTACACGATTTGAAGTTCCCGACACCACGAAATATTTTTGTATTACGGAAGCAGTTGCCTTGTATCTTCAAAAGTATGTGACCTATAGAAAACGTAAAATCTTCTTTGGTAAACAAACCATCGACGAATTAGCGGAATTAATGAAGAAACACAAAAATGAGAAGTTTTTGCTTCCATGTACAGATATTCTTCGCGACAATATTCCATTAACGTTAGAACAGCAAAACATTCCATTTACAAAGGTGATCTTATATAGAACCGTTGCTTCTGACTTGTCAGATTTAGAGGATGTTTATTACGATATTTTGGTGTTTTTTAGCCCTGGAGGAATCGAATCTTTGTTCAAAAACTTCCCTGATTTCAAACAAAACGACACAGCGATAGCTGCTTTTGGACCAACAACGGCCAATGCTGTCATCAAGAACAATTTGCGCTTAGATGTTCATGCCCCTCATCCGAAAGCCCCTTCTATGGTTGGAGCAATTGAATTGTTCATCAAGGAACAATCAAAAAAGAAATAGTTTTTCTTTGAAAATTTCTCTTCTTGCCCTTTTTTTTCTTCGTGGATTCTTATTATATTTACCCAAACTTAAAATTTAATTCATGAAAAAACTATTATTCTCAGCTTTATTGCTAGTGTCAGGATTAAGTGCAAATGCACAGTTGGCACCTGGAAGTGTAGCACCAAACTTTACGATTTCTGCTTACCAACCATGGTTGGCTGCAGCAGGAACGACGAACAATGGTTCTTACACACTTTATGATTACTTAGATCAAGGTTACACGGTAATCCTTGATGTATCTGCAACTTGGTGTGGTCCATGTTGGAACTACCACCTTACAGGAGCGTTAGAAGATGTTTACACTGCACATGGTCCTGCTGGAGCACCTGGAGTTTCTTCTACGACAACAGATGACGTTATGGTTATTTGGATCGAAGGTGACGGAACAACTGCTGACGCAACAATGTTAGACGGAAACGGAGCAATTGGAAACTGGATTGAGCCTGCTGCAGGAACACAAATCCAATTCCCTATGGCAAACCCTGCATCTGCATCTGCAACGCAAATTAATAACGATTACAACATCGCTTATTTCCCAACAATCTACAGAATTTGTCCAAACAGAATCATTACGGAAATCGGTCAAGCAACTGCAGCGAACATTTACACTGCAATTGGTGCTTGTCCTGCTCCAGCTTCTCAACCAACAGACGTGGCTGCGTTAAACTACACAGGAGCATTAGTTCATTGTGAAGGCGCTTACACACCATCAGTACAAATCCAAAACAACGGTACAACTGCGTTAACAAGCGCAACTGTAACGATTACAATGGGTGGAACAACAGTTTCAACAGGCACATTCTCTGGAAACTTAGCTACATATGGTGTTGCTAACGTAACATGTTCTCCAATCGCTGCATTTATGGGTGGTGCTTTGGCTGTTACAGTTACTACTACCGGTGATGCTTCTGCTACAAATAATGCTACATCTGCAACAATTGCTTCTGCTACAAATGCAGTTTCTCAATTCGTTACAGTGAACATTACTACAGACTACTATGCTTCTGAGACTTCTTGGAACATCAAAAACAGCACAGGTGCAGTAGTTGCACAAGGTGGTGGTAGTTGGGCAGATATGACTACAGGTGCAGCTGGACAAACAGTTCAAACACCAGTTCAAGTTACTTTAAGTCCTTCTCAGTGTTATACATTCGAAATTTTGGATGCTTACGGTGACGGTATTTGTTGTAACTACGGTAACGGAGCTTACTCTGTAACTGATGCATTAGGCGCAGTTGTTGCTTCAGGTGCTGAATTTGCTGCAAGTGAGCAAAAAGCGTTCAAAACAGGTGTTTTAGGATTGAATGAAATGGAAACAATCGCATTGAATGTTTACCCTAATCCAGCTTCTGGTTTATTGAATGTTTCTTTCGAAGCAAACAATGCTGATTTCGTAATCACTTTAACAGATCTTCAAGGACGTGTTATTTCTTCTAAAGAAATGGCTAACTTGAACGGTACTCAATTGGTTACTTTCTCAACTGAAAACGTAGCTTCTGGAAGTTACATCGTTACTGTTGCTTCAAACGGTACAAAAACAACTAAAAACGTAGTGGTTAGATAATCACTCTCACGATTTGGAAACGCCCTCATTGAGGGCGTTTTTTTTTGACTATACTTTATGTTTATTCCTTTTCAAGAGGCCAATTCCTTTGAACGGCCAGCGAAATTTACGTTTCCCTTCTATTATTCCCCTCATCCCATTGCGCTTAAAGCAGTGGAATTGCTACAAGAGCGTTTAAAAACGGGAAACTTTCATCACGATTTTGGAATTGGGAATACACAACGAAATGGAGCTATCGGTAAAATGTTTGGTGTACTTGTTGTGGAAAATCAAGCGGGACAATTAGGATACATTGCCGCTTTCTCGGGAAAATTAGGAAATTCAAACCATCACGAAGGATTCGTTCCTCCCGTTTATGATCTTCTCGATCCATCTGGATTTTTTAGAAAGGAAGAAATCGAGGTCAACGATTTGACACTGGAACTGCATCGCTTGGAAAAAAACGAAGCATACGTCCAATTGAAAAACGAGGTAGAGGAATATCGAATGACGTTTTCCAAATGGATTGAAGATGAAAAAGCACAATTAAAACAACATAAAAAACAACGTCAAGCAAAACGAGACGCCGCCAATCAACAAGATAGTCCTGCTTATCAGCTCCTCATTGAGGGCTTGAAAGAAGAGAGTATTCGCCAGCAAATTCAATTCAAACAGCAGCACTATACAAAAAAGGTGGCACTAGATGAATTGGAAGAATCGTTGCGTCACTTTGACAATCAATTGGCTGAATTACGCGAAAAAAGAGCCGCTATGTCGGCAGATATACAAAGACGGATTTTTGAATCGTATACGTTTTTGAATTCGACACAGGAAACAAAAAGTTTATTAGCCATTTTTAAGGAAACACCTTTCAAAACTCCGCCGGCCGGAGCAGGGGAATGTGCAGCTCCTAAATTGCTACAATATGCTTTTTTAAATGAACTCAAGCCAATCGCTTTGGCAGAATTTTGGTGGGGAATATCACCGGAATCTGAGGTGAAAATCCACCAGGAATTTTATCCAGCTTGTCGGGGGAAATGTGAACCCATTCTTGCACACATGTTACAAGGGATTGAACTTGATATCAATCCGATGAGCATTAATCCAGCGGAAGGGAAAGAATTGGAAATCTTGTTTGAAGACGAATACCTTCTACTTGTCAATAAACCAGCGGAGTTTTTATCAGTTCCGGGAAAAACCATTGCCGATTCTGTGCAAACAAGAATTCAGCATCTGTATCCATATGCTACAGGACCTTTACTCGTTCATCGACTGGATATGTCCACCTCTGGAATCATTCTCATTGCTAAAAAGAAGGATATTCATGAGTCACTGCAAAAACAATTTCTGAAACGCAGCGTTGAGAAACGATACATTGCTCTGCTCCAAGGATATGTTAAATCTAGTCATGGAGAAATCGAACTACCACTTCGTGTGGACTTAGAAGATCGTCCAAGACAGTTAGTTTGCTATGAACACGGAAAGCATGCCTTGACTAAATACGAGGTCTTAGAGCGCACGAAAGGACACACACGCGTCTATTTCTATCCACATACCGGACGAACGCATCAATTGCGGGTACATGCTGCTCATGCAAGCGGATTAAACGCTCCAATTATTGGGGATGATTTGTATGGACAGAAATCGGATCGTCTATATCTGCACGCTGAATACTTTAGTTTTTGGCATCCAATCACAAAAGAACGCGTTGAAATTACGTGTCCGGCACCCTTCTAACTAAGATCGTTCTACCCAATCACCATGTTCTTTGATCAAATCAATCAAGGAATCAACAGCTTCTTCTGCGGCGACATTTTTACGAACCACGGTTTTCTCTTTGTATAAATTGATTTTACCCGGACCTGTTCCAACGTATCCATAATCAGCATCAGCCATTTCGCCTGGACCATTCACAATGCAACCCATGATTCCGATTTTAATTCCCTTAAGATGGGAAGTACGTTCACGAATTTTTGCAGTGGTTTCTTGTAAATCAAACAAGGTACGTCCACATGAAGGACAAGAAATATATTCTGTTTTAGAAATGCGTGTTCGAGTTGCTTGAAGAATACCAAAGGCCGTTGAATTAATCAAAGTATTCGGTTGATCGCCACTTATCCAAATGCCATCTCCGTATCCATCAATGAATAAAGATCCAGCATCACTGGATACGGTTAATTGGAATTTCTCCACATCGCTTTCCTGCGAATCTATCTTGATGATCACCGGAATGTCGATTTTTGCATCGGCTAACTGACTGAAAAAATGCCTAAACAACTGAGTTTTGTTATCGTATTTTGTCGAAACAACGAGGGTCAATTTCGCATATTCGGCAAGAGTCGCAGGAAGTTCTTCCTCTGCTGTCAAGGTTAAAAACGCACGCTGGTCTTTCGAAAGCTCAGGCAACTGGTCGACAGTAAGTTGTGGATAGCATCCAATTCGCTCGGAAAAATGTTCTTTCCAAGAATTGAAATCACAAATCACACCTAATGTTCCGGGAACTTCAAAATTCAAGGAATTTGAACCAATGTAAACATAGTCCGCAGCGAGATCCTGGAGGTTCCATTTGTCTAAAGAAACGGAATAATTGTAGCCAAATCCGTAGAAATTAGCTGGAATAAGTTCTGTTTTAGTGGACATATCTGCAATAACAACTGGGACATGTTTTCCACCTATGTTGTGAATTTCATGACTGTTTCTGCGCGTATATTCAAAAGGATTATGTGCAAGTTTCGAGGCAGCTACTGACAGCGGATAAACAGACTGATTAGTGTATTTTTCCGCCAATTTCCGCGCCACTGGAATTTCGAATTCTGGTTCTTCTGTTAAGGAAACACGGATGGTGTCTCCAATACCATCTTCCAATAATGTACCAATACCAATTGCACTTTTAATTCTTCCGTCTTCTCCATCACCAGCTTCTGTAACACCTAAGTGTAGTGGATATAATTCATTGAACTCTTGTTGCATCTGTTGAATCAATAATCGATAGGCTTGTACCATCACCTGAGGATTACTTGATTTCATACTCAAAATAATTTGGTGGTAATCCAAACTTCTTGCAATTCTCAAAAATTCCAT
>ENA-OUVC01000038-OUVC01000038.1-marine-metagenome-genome-assembly--contig:-NODE-38-length-98549-cov-5.022341_pt1 | contig 98549 bp, 93 predicted proteins | sample MGYA00248622_ERZ508571 | MGnify/ENA primary metagenome ERZ508571 (study PRJEB26236, sample SAMN06267175) | marine metagenome | isolation source: Columbia River Estuary | place: USA:Columbia River Estuary... | reverse complement strand
CAGTATTGCGTTGGCACTTGGTTCGGGCCGCATTAGCTATTGTAGCGCTTACTTCGCTAGCCTTCGTTTACTACGATTTTATTTTCGATACCATTATTATGGGGCCCAAAAAACCAGATTTTTGGACCTACCGCATGATGTGTCAACTGGGGGAACGCTTTAACCTTGGCCCCGACTTTTGCATCAAAGAAATTCCTTTTAACATCATAAACACCGAAATGGCAGGGCAATTTACCCTGCAACTAAATTCGGCACTAATTGTAGGCTTGATTTTAGGTTTCCCCTATTTACTTTGGGAAATTTGGCGCTTTGTGAAACCCGCACTAAGAACAAGTGAACGCAAATCGGCCACGGGCTTTGTGTTTTTTGCCACGCTCTTATTCATATTGGGCATTTTGTTTGGCTATTACATCATTTGCCCACTTTCTATAAACTTTTTAGCTAACTATACTGTTAGCAGTATTATTGTAAACAACATCAGTATCGATTCCTATCTATCTACCGTAGCAACCCTAACACTAGGATCTGGCATCATTTTCGAATTGCCCATCATCATCTATATTTTATCGAAATTAGGCATGATGACCCCGAAATTTATGCGTAAAAATCGCAGTTATGCGACGGTACTTATTTTAATTATTGCAGCATTGGTAACGCCAACGCCCGATATATTTACCATGCTTACGGTAAGTTTCCCACTATTTTTATTATTCGAAATCAGTATTCTGGTATCTGCAAAAGTAGATCGCAGGCGCAAAAAACGTGAAGTTGAATTTTACAGCAACTAAGTGTTTTAAATTATCATCAAAATTTTACGAAAAGCTAGCGCAGAAAAATTTACATTTGAGTTATGTCAACTAAACCAATGCGCATTGCTCTCGGAGCCGACCATGCTGGATTTGCCTACAAGCAAACATTATTGGCACACCTTAGCCAAAACGAACTGAAGGATTTTGGTGCCTACAGCACCGATTCGGTAGACTACCCAGATTTTGCACACCCCGTAGCCTTAGCTGTAGAAAGCGGTGAATACGACTTGGGTATACTAATTTGCGGCAGCGCCAACGGCGTAGCCATGGCAGCCAACAAACACCAAGGCGTACGAGCGGCTATTTGCTGGACCGTAGAATTGGCCGTACTGGCCCGCACCCACAACGATGCAAATGTATTGTGCTTGCCTGCACGTTTCATTTCTGAAGTCGATGCACAAGCCATAGCCGATGCTTTTTTACAAACCGAATTTGAAGGCGGTAGACACGCCAACAGAGTACATAAAATATCTTGCTAAAACCATAAACTAAATTTAATAAAACATGAAACACAATCGTTCCATTTTTATCCTTGCAGCAGCCTTATTGCTAGGCAATGCCGCGGTAGCTCAGGATAAAATTGCCGTTAAATACGGAAATTACATTACGAAAGAAGATGCCTACAAACATTTGTCGGTATTAGCTTCTGACGAGTACGAAGGTCGCGAAACCGGAAAACCGGGCGCATGGAAAGCTGCCGAGTACATTTCGGCTCAATTTAAAAGCCTTGGATTAATAGCCCCGGTAAATGGTAGCTATTTGCAAAAAGTGCCTTTGGTAGAAATTGCTCCAGGCAACTCTACCTTAAAAGTGGGCAAACAAAGCTTTACCAATTTTAAAGATTTCTACACTTCAAGCTCCAAAGTAGATTTCACCAAAAGCATTAGCGAAGTTGTTTTTGTAGGCTACGGCATTGAAGATGAAAAATTCAACGAATTAGCCGGACTAGACCTTAAAGGAAAAGTGGTGCTTTACTCAACCGAAAAAGAACCATTCGTAAACGGAAAATCTATCATTACCGGAACAGAAAAAGCATCTACTTGGAATGCGGCTAAACGCTTACGCAATTTGCAAAGTAAAAAACCAGCCTTAATTATCAGCTTTAACCCCGATTTGGAAAGCAATTTGAAACGCATGGCTAGTTATTTACAAACTGGTCGTTTAATTTTAGATAAACCAAATCAGCCGGTACAAGCATCGGTAATTACTGTTTCTAAAGCAGTAGCAAATGCCATATTAGCGAAAACTAAAGCAAGCATTACCGACTTAACCGCAGACATTGCCAGCAGTGGCAAACCAGCTTCAAAAGCAGTTAAAACCAGCGTGCAGGCAAGTGTGCTTTCTAAAGTAAGCAATGTTAAAGCCGACAACGTAATGGGCTTAGTGGAAGGTACCGATTTGAAAGACGAAATTGTAGTAGTAAGCGGCCATTACGACCATATTGGATTAACTACAGAAGGTACTGATAAAGTAAATAACGGTGCCGATGACGATGGTTCTGGAACTACCGGTGTATTAGAAATGGCACAAGCTTTTGCTAAAGCCAAAGCCGAAGGCCATGGCCCACGCCGTAGCATCTTATTCTTAGCGGTTTGTGGCGAAGAAAAAGGTTTGTTAGGTTCTGAGTGGTATTCAGAAAGCCCAATTTTCCCATTAGCGAAAACAGTAACCAATTTAAACATCGATATGATTGGTCGTGTTGATCCGAAACACAAAGACAATCCGGATTATGTATACTTAATTGGTTCTGACAAATTAAGTAGCGATTTGCATAAAATTAGCGAATACACCAACGCTACCTACACTCGTTTAACCATCGATTACAAATACAACGACCCGAACGATCCGGAGCGTATTTACTACCGTTCTGATCACTATAACTTTGCGAAACACGGTATTCCCATTATTTTTTACTTTAATGGCGTACACGAAGATTACCACAAACCAGGCGACGAAGTAAGCAAAATCAATTTCGAAATGCTTGCTAAACGTACCCGTTTGGTATTCTTTACCGCTTGGGATATTGCTAACCGCGATAAAGCTCCGGTAGTAGACGTGAAAAACGATTTCCCTGCCGATAGATAAACTATCCGAGCAACAAAAAAGCCCCCGAAATTCGGGGGCTTTTTTTATATCCGTTTGCGAATGCTTTTTCCTAAATTCGCTCTATGTCCAACACGGCCAACCTATTTCAAGAGAAGAGCAGCGAAAAGGCCTTCGATTTAAGCCACCGCCAAATTATTAACCACAATATTGGTAAATACGATGCGGCGGTAGTACGTGGTTTAAGTCGTTTGGCAAACCTGGAAGCCTCCAAAAAAAAGGCCCACGTGATAAAATGGAAAGTGATGGAAAATTTGGACAAGTTATTGCCCGAGTTCGAAAGCAATTTTCAGCGTAGAGGTGGCAAGGTACTTTGGGCCAATACCGCCGAGGAAGCCAGGCAAGAAATCTTAAATATTATTAAAAAATCGGGTGCCAAAACGGTTATCAAATCCAAATCGATGGCTACCGAAGAAATTCATTTGAACGAATTTCTAGAAAAACATAACGTAGAAGCCCTAGAAAGTGATTTGGGCGAATACATTGTGCAGCTATTGGGCCAAAAGCCTTACCACATTGTAACCCCGGCCATGCACCTCAGCAAAGAAGCCATTGCCGACTTATTTCACGAGAAATTTGGCACCGAGCCTAACGCTACGCCAGAAGAATTAACCCAAAAAGCACGGGAACTGCTTCGCGAAAAATATACCACTGCCGATATTGGCATTAGCGGTGCGAACTTTTTGCTAGCCGATACAGGTAGCATTGCCATAACTGAAAACGAAGGGAATGCCCGACTGAGCACCACCTTCCCTAAAATACACATTGCCATAGTAGGAATCGAAAAACTCATTCCCTCCATGGCTGATTTAGACTTGTTTTGGCCCCTGCTATCTACCCACGGCACCGGACAAAACCTAACCGTTTACAATACCATTTTAAGCGGCCCCCGCCAAGAGAACGAAAGCGATGGCCCCGAAGAAATGTACGTGATTTTGCTCGATAACGGGCGCACCAACCTCTTGGCACAAAAAGACCAACGCCAAGGCTTGTACTGCATTCGTTGCGGGGCCTGCTTAAACGCTTGCCCGGTATACAAAAACATTGGAGGCCACAGCTACGATACTACTTACAGTGGACCCATTGGCTCGGTAATTACCCCACACCAAGCCGGCATGGAAGAGTTTAAACACCTCAGCTATGCCTCTAGCCTTTGCGGCAAATGCACCGAGGTATGCCCCGTAAAAATTGACATTCATAAAATGCTCTTGCTTAATCGCCGCGATGCGGTGGATGAAGGCCTAAGCACCCGTACCGAAAATTGGGGTTGGTTTTTCTGGAAAAAAGGAATGAAAAGCCGCAAACTCATGGATTTCTTTAGCGGAAAAACGAAAAACCGCCTACTCCAAAAATTCTTCTCTAAAACCTGGAGCAAACACCGCGAATTACCCCAAGTGGCCGAACAATCGTTTAGCCAGCAATGGAAAACGGAACATTCACCGAAGAAAGGCTAAACTATCATTTAGTAATATAGGCCTCCACCTCCACCAACGGATTAAACAAATACACCTTGCCGGTAGCGGGTTCCACACAACGGAAACGTTTGCGAATTTTCACTTCTATCTTAAACACCCGATCATCCTTCCACTTAAACAAAGAACCTATTGGGAGTGTTTCTAACAAACACAAATGTTCGGGACTGACATCGTAGGCTTTTAATGCCCGAGATAAACGCAAATCGCTGCAACTAGCCGCAGCAGGGTTTTCCAAATACTGCACAATAGCCCGCTGAATATCCATAGGAAAAACTTCCTTTTCGAAAAACGGACGCATCATGCGTTTAAAATTTGCTTTCCATTCGCTGCCATGGGGCTTGGCCTTGCGCTTATGTTCGTTCCAGGTAAGTAAATGCGCAAATTCGTGCACGGTGGTTACCAAAAAGGAATAGGAATTTAAATCGTAATTGATAGAAATGCGGTGGCCTTGGCCGGCAAAGGGAGGGCGGTAATCGCCTAGTTTAGTCCCTCTGCTTCGCGATATTTTAAATTCACATTGGAAATGATCAATCCACCGGGCAATAAGCGGAGCACATTGCGGCGGCAAGTATTGGTCGAGTAGCTGAATTCTATCCACCCCTAAAAATACAAATTAGCTTAAGAACTGATACACGAAAAAACTAGCCACATAGGCCATGGCGGTCATATACACCAATTGAATGAGTGGCCATTTCCAGCTCTTGGTTTCGCGGTACACCACCGCCAGCGTACTCATACACTGCATGGCATAGGCGTAAAATATCATCAAAGAAAAAGCGACGGGTAGGGTAAACACCAATTCGCCGGTATCGGGGTTTCTAGCCTCGGCCATTCTATCTCGTACCGATTCTGTACGAGAACCATCGCCTTGCGCACTATACAAGGTAGCCATGGTACCCACAAATACCTCACGGGCCGCAAAAGAAGTAATGAGGGCGATGCCTATCTTCCAATCGAAACCCAAGGGCTTAATTACGGGCTCAATGCTTTTGCCCAATACGCCGGCATACGAATTTTCTAATCGAGCCGAAGCTTTTAAATTGGCTAGGTGTTGTGGCGAAAATTGTTGGGTATAGCTTGGGTTGGCAAATTGCTGATCAATAACTGCAAACCTATTACCCGGACCATAAGAAGCCAATACCCACAAAATAATGGAAATGGCTACGATGACTTTACCAGCCTCAAAAACAAAAGCCTTCACTTTATCGTACATGGTATAGCCCACGTTTTTCCAACGAGGCATGCGGTATACCGGCAATTCCATGATAAAATAGCCCCGTTCTCGGGCTTTAATAATAAATTTCAATACCCAAGCCACCAATACCGCACTCACCAAACTAATTACATACATGGCCATTAAAGCCAAACCCTGCATATTTAAAATGCCCAAAATGCGGTAATCGGGCACTACCAAGGAAATGAGTAAGGTATAAATTGGCAAACGTGCCGAGCAACTCACCAAAGGAGTGACCATAATGGTAATAATGCGGTCTTTCCAATTTTCAATGTTACGGGCACTCATAATAGAAGGCACCGCACAAGCCAAACCACCAATTATAGGCACCACCGATTTTCCGTTTAAGCCCACCTTGCGCATAATGCGGTCCATCATAAAGGTAACCCGAGCCATATAACCGGTATCTTCTAAAATGGCAATAAAGGCAAATAAAATGGCTATTTGAGGGATGAAGACCAGTACTCCGCTTAAACCAGATAACACCCCATCTACTACTAAATTGGTGAGTTGCCCCGCCGGCAATAACTGGTGTGCCGTATTTCCTAGCCAAACAAAAGCATCTTCGATGAGACTCATGGGGTATGCCGACCACGAAAAAATAGATTGAAAAATGGTAAACAGGATGAGCATGAAAATGCCCAAGCCCCAAATCTTGTGGGTAAGCACCCGATCGATGCGGTTGCTATAACTTTCGCCCAAGGGCTGTATGTCGGTTTGTACGCTATCGAACAACACCTCGTTAATGGCATTGTATCGGGCAATGGTTTCCTTAGCTTGTAAATCCTGCGATTTAAAATCGTGTGCGGATACCCAGGCCGCGATGTATTCTTTTTGATTCGTACTTAAAAAGCCGATTTGTTCATACTGATGCGCAAGCAATAGCGCCTCATACGATTCTTTTAAGCCCAGCTCCGTTTGCAATTCTAACAGCGCACTTGGGTTTAAAAATTCCGAAAAATCAATGGTATCGGTTTGGGTGGCTAGGCTAGAAGCATCGGCAATAGCTTGTTTAAGTTCATCAATGCCCTCTGCATTACGTGCCGAAATGGGTACCACCCGCACTCCGAGTTTTTGGGCCAATTTATCTACCTGAATATGAACTCCACCCCGCTTCGCTAAATCCATCATGTTTAGGGCAATAATGGTAGGCAGCTTTAAATCGGCAACTTGCGAAAATAAAAGAAGGTTTCGTTTTAGATTGGTGGCATCGGCAATAAATACCACTACATCGGGATGTATCTCGTTAGCGGTATTGCCCAACACCTCCAATACCAAGCCTTCATCTTTACTTTTAGGATAGAGGCTATATGCTCCCGGCAAATCGATTAATTGAGCTTCTTGGCCTGAGGGGAGTTTATACGTACCGGTTTTTTTATCAACCGTAACGCCTGGGAAATTGCCAATTTTTTGATTTAAACCGGTTAACAGATTAAAAAGCGTCGACTTTCCGGTGTTGGGATTACCAACCAGCGCCACTTTTAATTGCTTTTTCACCTGATTTTTTTAAACTAAAATGATGGTAGAAGCTTCTTGCTTACGTAGGCTTAATTGGTAGCCCGAAATAGTTACCGCAATGGGATCGCCCAAAGGGGCAATGCGCTCTACATAAATGGGTTCACCGGGTAAACAGCCCATTTCCATCAGCTTCACTGACATTTCTAAGTCGGTAAACTCCTTAATAATGCCCGATTCGCCCGGAAATAAATCCGATAGTGTTTTTGCTGTTTTTTCCACGATAGTGATACAAAGGTAGTATTATTTATAATGATTCCAAATAAGTACTAGTTGAAACGCTGTGTTTGGTATTTCACCGTAGGGCAATGGCACGATTTTTTAAAAATTCCACAGCTAGCAAGTGTAAAAATGAGTATAAAAAGCACCAAATATACAAAGGTAATACGCATGATTATTTAGCCCGATGTAAAAAAATGTAACCGAAAATCCCCATCGTTACACCAAGCATATCTGCAATGAAATCAAAAAGATCTCCAGTTCTATATATAAAAATATAACGTTGCATAAACTCAATACTTAACCCAATAATAGAGGTAATTAGTATAATTTTAACTACGGTAAATGGTCTATATTGATAACTTTCTTGTTGTTTAATTTTGCCGTAGAAAAGTAAAATTGTTAGAACAAAAAAGAATATTACGTGCACTATTTTATCAAAACCCACTGGTAAATAGGTACTCGTGGTTTCAAAATTGCTGTTTGGCAGTAGGCACAAAACAGTAATAATAATAGACCAAATAACTGAAAGTTTAAAATACCAAAGTTTTTTTAGCATTATGCACCTACCGATGTAGCATAATCGGCTGCAGAAAGCAAGCCATCTACTTGAGAAAGATCGCTCAATTCAATTTTCACCATCCAACCATCGCCATACGGGTCTTGATTAACCAATTCGGGGTTGGTATCTAATTTTTTATTGAACTCTAATACCTTGGCATCTACGGGCATAAACAAATCGGAAACCGTTTTAACGGCTTCAACAGTACCAAAAACAGCTTCTTTGGCCACGGTTTTGCCTAAAGAATTAATGTCGATATACACAATATCGCCTAATTCACGCTGTGCAAAATCGGTAATGCCTACATAGGCTTGGTTGCCGTCTAATTTAATCCATTCGTGGTCGCTGGTATACTTAAGTTCTGATGGGAAATTCATAGTTATGTTTTTGTTTGTTCAAAAATAGGGTTAATGGGGTAGAATATCAATATATAAACAAGTATTATTGAATAGCAAAACGGAGGGTAAAACCAAAATTACTGAAGGAAGTATTGAAGCTTTGCGATGTATAGGGCTTGGTGATGTTTCCGTCATAGAAAATGCGCAAGTTTAAACGCTGGTTTAACACATAATCTACCGATGGGCGGTAGGTGATATTTTTAGCTCCAGAAGAAACTTCGGCATCGGTCACGTCGGCACGATAAATTAGTGTTTTACGATCGTTGATGGCAAAGTCCAATTTAAAGTTTAAATCATTATCCATTTTTAGGCTTTTGAATAAACCGAATGGAAATCTAAAATCGGTGGTTCGGTAGCCTAAACCAAACACAATGGCTTCATCGGTTTGCATGGCCAACTGGCTGTTTGCCAAACTCAAGCCCATAGTTCTCGATTTTCGGTATTCGAAATTGGAACTCAAGTTGTTTTTAAAACGCATGTCGATGCCTAAAAGCGGCACAAATTGCTCGAACAGTGTTACTTGGTTAAATTGATATTTAGGTAAGAAATTAGTACTTACATCACGCACATTCACCATGCCATTACTCTCAGAATATCGAGCTAAAGAGTTAAATCCATTGATGCTATAGGTAGATTTATAAGCGTGATTGATATCTATTGAAGCGAAAATATCGGTTAAAAAAGAAACGTTGCCTAAGCCGCTGTAATTTACACGCCAGTTCGGAATCGGGATTTTAGGGAAGGTATTTAAACTAATTTTATCAGCCGATTTTCCGCTGTAGGCTGCCAAGAAAGATGAAATAACCACATCTTGCGAAGCTTTTCCATAGCCATCGGCAAAGCCATTGGCAAGTCCCGAAGAATTCGGATTTAATGCACCCAAGCGTTGCGAAATTATAGATCGGTTATTTTCGAATTGGCGGAACAAATTGGTGGCACTTCCTGGTTTATCTTTTTTAAAGGCGGTTCCAAAACTAAAGAACGAAATGCTGTAATCGCCGGTAGTTATAGGGTTCAGGTTCTCGAAACTATTGCTTGCCGAAACAAATTTAAAGGTGGTAGAGTAGTTGAAATTGCTGCTTTTTAGTGCGGTTAATTCTATTCGCAAATCTTTTATAGGCTCTAAGGTTCCTCTAAAATTGAGATCTTCTTTTAAGCCAGTTACGTACAGTTGGTTTAAAAGCGGGTCATTGGTAATCCAGCCCTCGGTAATGGCCCGTGGTCTTATATCACGCTGGCTACCAAATAAAAAATCCAAACCAGGTGCATCGGTAGAAAAATCTTGGCCAAAGGCTGTGGTTCTAGGCAAGTATCCAGGCAAGAAGGTACCTTGCGTTCGGGTATAAGCACCACTAATATTTTTAAGACTAGTAAGCGTATGCACCAAGGCTTTCACAAATTTGCTAGCTGTTTCATCGGTATTTATCCGCCTAAAAAAACCAATTTTATTATACAGCGAACTGAAGTTAAAGGATGGATTTAACTGAAGTATTCGGGTATTTTGAATGCTATTGCCCAGGTTAATACTTGGGTCGTTTATGCTCGATAAGGGTTCTGTTTTCCAGTTAAAGGTTGTGCCATACCGAGTAGTAAGGCTTATCCAATCAAAGCCAGGCAGTTTACTTATTGGAACATTGTAGGTAAGGTTTGCCGTATGGCCATAATCGGTAGTGCGGCCTAGACGCATTAGGTTTTGCCAAAGTGTATCCCGTTTCAAACCATTAATGCGTCCATCGGGTTCATCAATAATAGAATAATTGGTAGCATTAAAATCGAGCTGGAGAGAACGGGTTAAATTCCAACTGATGCCGTATAAACGGGTCATCTGAAAATTCTTATTGTAGGTGGTAGCGACCGGAATAACATTGTTTGGGTCGTTATTTCTCAGCGTATTTTCCGAGTACATCCGATCGACATCAATACGGAAGTTTAGTATCGACGGGAAGATGCTGAAGTTTATATCTCTTAATAGCGCTAAACTATTTTTCTTAATAATTTTAGCAAAGGGGCTTATAGATTTGGCCTGCCGTGAATAATTATAGGCTAAGCCTGCTCTGTACGTTTTTTGTATGCTTTGCTGGTTAATAAAATCGCGGTGGTTGTATTCGGTAAAGGCATAGCTGGCGCTCCAGTTTTCAATATCCCACAATTTCGGCTTACTCTCGGTATTGGTTTTCACCTTGTGCACATTGGTAAAGTTGATACTCTTGCGGGTAGTATAATCTTGCACCACATTTAAAATATCTCTTTGCACGGACTTAGGCGAATTATCTAAGGCGTTTTTAAGTTCGATGTCGGGTGACCGAGGATCGAACATAGGCGTGCTTACCTGCTGAGAGAAATTCACAAACATTGGAATTTTAATACCCGAACTTTTTGGGAATAGTTTGCCCGCTTCTATGCTTGAGGATACATCAAGTATAGATTGGTCGTTGCGGTTGCGTTCGCTCACCTTCCTATCTAAGGAGCCAAAGCCATTGGTGCTTCTGCTTCCCGATACCGATACATCAGCAAAATCGGCAAGCTTGGCATTTAACCTGGCTGTAGCCGCCCAACCTCCACGTTCATCAAAATCAGTTAAACGCAATTCGTTAAACCATACCTCAGCGTCTTTATCTAATCCATCGTCAGCAGCATTTAATATGGTTTTTAAAGGATTGCGTACGCCCAGCATGTATACCCTTACCTTGCTCATATCGGGTTGGCCCAATACGGTTACGGTATTTTGCCCATCGTTGTATTGGAAAGGTATATTAGGTGGCCAAGGCAGACCGTTTAATTGAGCATTATTTCGGGCTGTTTTGGCAATTTGGAATAAACTTAAGGGCACATCCAATTTGTTCTCGGCAGGCCAAATGGCATTGGCATCGCTGGTATTGGGTGCCGTAATTTTTAGTGGGATGCTGTATTCGTAATAGTTATCTTGATTATCGCTACCTATGCGAATAAACGCACTCACATCTTTATCGTTTATCGGATTTAAAGGGTTGGCACTTTCTGCGTGTATGAACATTTCCATACGGCGGTACGATCTAAAATCATTAAAAGAAGTACGGAATGCCGCCCTACCATAACCGTCTTTCAAACTTTTTACTCTCACCGATAGCGATTGCTCGTTTTGGCGGGTATTTGCATTAAATCCACTGAAATCTAATTCACGTAGGATACCCGGTGGGGTAACATACGGTATGGGACTCCGCTTGCCATTTTCTTCAATATTTACGGCACTTACTTCTAAGCTCGAATTGTCTAAACCCGGGTTAATGAGTGCCGGATCGGCAATTACTTTAGCCGGATTATTTTCGGCATTATACCTACGCCATTCGCCACGTACCAATTGCAGTTTGGCTAAACGCAAAATGGTGGTATCGGCAAAATTGGTCATAAAAGAGCGCACAAAACGTATCGATTTAAAATCTTGAATATTGCCCACCTTGGTAAGGAATTGTGCCAAGGGAATTTTAAACTGAATCCAACGTACGGTTTCTTGCTTGCCATTGGCCAACTTCACACTGGTTGACACGATATCTGAAATGAAATTATTGCCCACCTGCTGTAAGTCTTGCGGGCGAATGGATACTTTGTACTCAAAATACTCATCGGCTTTAGAAGTATTATTATCTCTATTCACATCCTCCGCATCGGGTAGCGGCGTAGACGCCGAGTTTTCAATACCCGTTTCAGCCAATGATTGTTCTTGGGTTTTAGAGTTTCCCTCGGTGCCGTTATATTTTTCGTAACGTTTTAAAATAGAACTGGCAGACCCAGAGAATACATTTCCTCTAAAATATTGGTAATTATCTGAAGATGGATCGACAGCCAAGGCTGCAGCAGCCGATGCATTTAATTGCGGGCTTACTTGATTTACAAAACTGCTGAAAAATTGTTGCTCTTGGGTATCGGATAATCCATCTAAACCCACATCTTGTAATTTACGGGCTGCAGGATTATTATCGAAGGCTGGAATAACGGGTTGTAATTTAGGCACCCTACCCCAAGCCGTAGCATCTGTTTTTGCAGGATCTCCATCGGTGGGCAAGCCATTTTCTAATGATTTTCGATCATCTTTTAAAATATCTTCCGATATACTACCTAAATCGAAATACAGATCACCCCCTTCAGCATTGGGCTTGTATAGAAATGGATCTAACATCCATAATTCTACAAACTCAATATTAAGGGCTTCGAAATCGTTACTTTCCAATTTACGGAACATGCCTCCCCACCTGGTTTTGGGGTTAAGTAGTTTTCCATCCGCATTCAATCCGGCCGTGGCATAATTGTACGGGCCACGTTCGTTTGGATAAAAAGCCATATTGAGTGTAGGTAAAAACATGGGTTGCCCCGTAGGTGAATCTTTAAAAGGGAAAACTTCTCTTTCTAATACCTCTCGACTATAATGGTTGGATAATTCATTGGCATTTAATTTCACATCTGTTGGGGTGCCGCCGCCACTGCGATTATAAAAGATGGGGTCGATGTTGTAGAAAGCTATACGGGCTCGATTAAAGCCATATGCTAAATTGTTAAACTGCTGTGATTCGGGGAAAAGTTGTGGCGTGCCCGATATTTGCCAAGTGATGGCACTTTTTAAATCAATTAACGAACGGGTGGCTTCAAAATCGTCTAAGTAACTCGAGCCATTTTTAGTCCCGGCAAAGTTAAGGGCACTCGGATGGCCAGGAATAAACTTGGCAAATTCACCCGAAAAGGTAATACTTGATTTTTCTTTGGTAGAAATGAATGGGATTTTATCTACCATACGGGTTAGCCACCTAGAATCCGATTGGTAGTTCATATCTAAACCCCAAATGGTATTGGATATAGGTTCGTCGCCAATGTTCACTTTGGGTGTTAGCGGGCGCTCGGTTAAATTCAATAAAGTACCTCCGAGATTTAGTTTTTTATTCGCTCTGTAATCAAAACGGGTACCAAATAAGGAGCGTTGCTGCATACCAAATAGTTCGCTATTTTCTAATTTAATACGAATAGGTTGCCCAGAATTTAAGAGCGCTTGATTTAAAATTCGCACACGGCCAATATTGTAATCAATGGTATAATCAACCCCTTCTTGCAAAGGGATGGTACCCGCAATTACCTGCACCGAACCTTCGGGAATATTGATGGCATTTAATTGAAACTCTGAACTTACTTGCGATTGGTAGGTGCCTTTAATAACGTACCTGTTCAACTGCGGGTAGAGTTGCTGGGCATCGGCCTTGGTTAAATCATATAAAGGCTGGTAGACATATTTTGCAGACAATGCGGCTTCAGCTGGGGTAAATTGTGCAGCTAAATCGGCACCAAACGGCTCAAGCGTAGGGAAGGTAATGCGGCCATTCAATGCATCAATGGTAATGCCTTGAATAAAGTCGAAAAAACCATCGGGCTTCCGATCGTTTTGCTGATTGATATTATCCAAATTGGTTAGCTGTAACCACAACTTGCCATTGGTATTTTGCCCCTCGGTCATTTGTGGTTTTTCTACGCCCGATTGCTCTTCTAAGCGGAAAATATTTAAGCGAAAATCGGAAGAGGATACTTGATATGCCCCCAAAGAATAGATGTTTTTCATCATCAAATCCCAGGTAGGTAAATTGGTTTTAAGGATTTCGTTTTTAAGTAATTTTACATACAACACCTCCGGAACCCCATTATTTACCGGCAAATCATTCGAAAATTCTCCCACCTGATACTCAGTGCCATTCACAGTATAGCGGTAAGCAACCGCCAATACCTCATCGGCATTAAGCGGCGTGTTTAAAGAAATATAGCCCAATTGCGGGCTAATGGTATACTCTTTATCTGTTAGCTTACGGGCATAGATAAGTTTAGCAAAATTATCGGTCCCGCCATTTGCCTGAAAATACACGTTAGTGGCATTCGAATTGGTTAAACGGGCATTAATAGGTAAGTTTTGTAATAGGTTGTTCGATTGCTGCGAAAAGCCAGGGCCAGAAAAGCCAGCAGGGTAGGAAGAAAAACCAGCACCACCTTGAATTTGTGCCTGGTTGTATGGACTATTTTCACCCAAATCCATAAAAGCCAACACATCTCTAGAATCGGTAGTAGTACCCACCCTATTGGTTACCCAAACCTCAATTTTGGTAATGTTGATGTTGCTGCTAATTATAGGAAGTTTTTTTAAGGCCAAATTATATTGGTTGCGAAAAAATTGGCTTAAAAAATAATGCTTGTTGGCTTCGTAACTATCAGCAAGTAACCTAAATTCGTTTTGCTGCGCTCCATTGGTAATGGTAATTTCCTTCGATTGTGATTTTTGTTGGGAGAAAATACTGGTTACCCCCAATCTACCAAATTGCAACTGTGTTTTTAGGCCAAATAGGGCTTGGCTACCGGTTATTAACGATGAGCTAAGCGGTAAACTCACATTTCCGGCTTCCACCTTACGTACAATTTCGTCTTCCTTACCTGTATAATCTAGTTTAACCTGATTCTCAAAATCGAATTGGGCTTCGGTATTGTAATTGGTGCTAATTTTTAATTTTTCGCCAACTTGACCCACCAAATTCATTTGAATGCGTTGGTTAAAATCAAAATTACCTTGCGTACGTTGGCGTTCGTTAAATAAGGGATTTTCGTTTTTATTAATTCGGCCGGCAAAGGTTAGCTCCGCCGAGCCTTGAGGTATAATTTCAATGGTCGAGCCACCAAACAAGCGTTCAAAAGAGCGGCTGTTAATTTTTACCGAGGGAATAAAACCCGGTTGCCTAGCAGCTGAAACCGATTGATCGGCCAAATCACGCCAAGTGTTTTTTAGTAGTTGTTTATTTTCGAAGCGTTGATATTCAGGAATGGTTAAATAATATGGATTTCTAAAAAATTGGCCACCTATGCTATCCTGAATGGTGTATTGCTTGGTTAAAGGATTGAATACAACCGAGCGTTTAATATTGGAAGGATTGGGCAATGTTAGTCCAAAAGATCTTCCAAAAACTAGAGATTTAGAATCTTTAACGGGGTAACGCAGTTTTAAACTATCTGCAGTAGTTGGAGTGTTTACTTGCGCAAGGCCTTGATGCGAAATCCCAAAAAGAACTACACTTAAAAAAAATAAGAAAACGTAAGCGGTTTTCCTCAAGGCTTTTTTGATAAACGGTTGGGTAATTATAGGCTTTTTAGTGCAATTTTTATCAATTGCTCAACAGATAAACTTTCGTTTGACTCACTTATTGCATGGTCTAGGGTCTTTTCTGCATTGTTTTTAGGGAAGCCTAACATAACCAAGGCAGAAAGTGCTTCGTCTTTGGCGGTATAGTGTTGCGGTATAGAAATGAGAGAATCGGGACCCTCTTTTTTTAATTTATCTTGCAATTCGAGAATTAAACGTTGAGCAGATTTAGGGCCAATACCCTTTATTCGCTGAATTAAAGGCACATCGCCTTTTACAATAGCTTGCTGAATTTCTTGTGGTGTGATAGATGAAAGCATCATGCGGCCGGTATTGGGACCAATGCCCGAAACCGAAATGAGATGCAAAAATAACTTCCGTTCACCTTCTTCAATAAAACCATAAAGTGTGTGTGCATCTTCTTTTACATGCAACCAGGTGTACAATTTACAACGCTCTTGATTGGCCAATAGTGAATAGGTGTGCAACGAAATGTTGATATGATACCCTACACCTCCAGCCTCTACAACCACATGGGTAGGGCACTTCACACTTAATTTTCCATCAATGTAGGCGTACATAAAGTTAATTGCTTTTTCTAATTCGATTGAACAAACTCTTTGATTTAGCTATAATACCAGTTTCAGCTTTTGATTGGGCGTCTACTACGGCTATGGTAACCATATTCACAATTTCTCGTACCGAACTACCCAACTGCAAAATATGCACCGGCTTATTCATACCCAATAAAATGGGCCCAATAGCTTCTGCACCTGCCAGCTCTTGAATTAGTTTGTAAGCGATATTACCCGAGGCTAGATTAGGGAATACCAATGTATTAGCCGCCTGGCCATTTAAAGTACTAAACGAAAAATTATCTTTCAATAAGGCAGGGTTCATGGCAAAATTTGCTTGCATATCGCCATCTACCAATATATCTGGATGGTTTTGATGTAGTAAACGTACTGCTTCTCTTGTTTTATCAGGCACCTCTCCTTCGTTTGAGCCAAAATTAGAATATGATAACATGGCAATACGAGGTTGTATATTAAATTTCTTTATAGAACGATCAATCAGTACAGTCAAATCAACCAACTCATTTAAGGTGGGGTTTACATTCACAGTAGTATCTCCAAAAAATACAGGGCCTTTTTCGGTAAGCATCATGTACATACCGGCTACTTTATCTACGCCAGGTTCGGTACCAATAATTTGCAATGCTGGGCGGATAGTTTGTATATAATTTTTGGTTAGACCTGAAATTAAGGCATCTGCTTCACCAAATTGTACCATACAGGCACCAAAATAATTGCGGTCACGCAATAATTTTTTAGCCTCATACAGGGTTATACCTTTACGTTGGCGTTTTTGGTAAAGATAATCTGCATAAAGTTCTGTCTTGGCTGTTTCCTCCGCCGGATCGATGATGGTAACACCTTCCATATCCAATTCGTTGGCTTCAATGAGCTCGAGTATTTTTTGCTTATCTCCTAATAATATGGGTGTAGCTACGCCATCATCATTTACAATTTGAGCGGCTTTTAAAATCTTGTAATTATCGGCTTCGGCAAATACTACACGCTTAGGATCTAACTTAGCTTTATTAGAGATGGCACGCAACAAGGCATCGTCCATACCCAAACGTAGCTTAAGGTCTTCTCTGTACGCATCCCAATCGGTAATAGCATGTTTTGCTACGCCCGAGTCCATGGCGGCCTTAGCAACAGCCGGAGATACGGCAGTAATTAATCTAAAATCTAACGGTTTGGGTATGATGTAATCTTTACCAAATTTTAGGTTTTTGGTATTGTATGCTAAGTTTACAGCTTCGGGCACTGGTTTTTTGGCCAAATCGGCAATAGCTTTAACAGCGGCAATTTTCATGGCCTCGTTAATGGTGGTTGCACGCACATCCAAAGCGCCACGGAATATGTAGGGGAAACCCAACACATTGTTCACTTGGTTAGGGAAATCGGAACGACCGGTAGCCATTAATACATCTTTACGAGTTTTAATAGCTAAATTATAATCAATCTCCGGATCTGGATTGGCCATAGCAAACACAATCGGGTTTTTGGCCATGCTTTTTAGCATGTCGGCAGTCAATACATCCGCTGACGATAAACCAATAAATACATCGGCATCTTTTATGGCCTCAGCCAAGGTATTTAGTTTACGGGTGGTGGCAAACTCTGCTTTAGTTGGATCTAAATTTTCTCGGGATTGATTAATAACTCCCGTTCTATCTACCATTACAATATTTTCTCTTTTGGCACCCATGCTCATGTATAAACGTGAGCAAGAGATGGCTGCCGCACCAGCTCCATTCACCACAATTTTAACCTTGTCAATTTTTTTCTTCTGAATTTCGCAGGCGTTTAATAAAGCTGCCGATGAAATAATAGCGGTACCATGCTGATCATCGTGCATAACCGGAATATTCAATTCCTCCTTTAACCTACGCTCAATCTCGAAACATTCAGGGGCCTTAATATCTTCTAAATTAACTCCACCAAAAGTGGGCTCAAGGGCTTTTACAATTTTTACAAAATCGTCTACATTGGTACAATCCAACTCTAAGTCAAAAACATCAATATCAGCAAAAATTTTGAATAAAATTCCTTTACCCTCCATAACCGGCTTACCGGCTTCTGGGCCAATATTTCCTAAACCTAATACCGCAGTTCCGTTGCTAATTACGGCCACCAAGTTTCCTTTAGCGGTGTATTTGTACACATCTTCTTTATTTTCGGCAATTTTTAAACAAGGTTCGGCTACACCCGGCGAATAGGCCAAGGCTAAATCTCTTTGCGAATTGGTAGGTTTAGTAGCAACCACTTCAATTTTCCCTGGACGACCCTGTGAGTGGTAATCTAGTGCATCTTGTTTTCGGTTTATTTTACTCATAGGAGAAACTTATGATTGGTTGTCAAAATTATGATTTTTAGCCATATAGGCGCCAAAAAACAACGAATATTATCGTTGAAAGATTTTTAAGCGCATACCCACTTTTAGGGCAGAGCTATGTAATTTATTCCAAGATTTTAACTGTGAGGCGCTAAGACCTACATATTTTTTTGCAATACTGCTTAAATTATCACCACGTTTTACGGTGTAATATACAACCTTGGTACTGGTACTAGCTTGCGGCGCTACCGCAGCAACCCCAATAGCTGTGCCATGTAGCACGTGATATAAAGCGGCATAGTCCGGCTGGTTTTGGGTGGGAATAACCACCGATTTTGGAGCAGCTGGGGATCCTTTTACCATTAATTTTTTATAGGATGGATTTAGTAAAATAAGCTCTTGCAAATCTATTCCGGTGGCTCGTGCAACAGCGGCCAAAGAAACAGGTTTTACTACATCAAACACATCAGTAAGGGTATTGAAACCTGGCGATAATGGACTAATACCATAATTTTGGTAATTACTCATGATATAGGCCGTAGCAATAAACTTGGGTACGTAATTACGTGTTTCAGCCGGCAGATACGGGCTAATGGCCCAAAAATCGGCCTTGCCGCCAGCTTTTGCTATAGCTCTAGATACAGCACCTTTACCACAGTTATACGAAGCAATGGCCAATAGCCAATCGTCAAATTGGGCAAAGGCATCTTTTAAATAGGCTGCGGCGGCTTTACTAGCCTGTACGGGGTCTTTACGTTCGTCTACATCTGTGTTTATAGTAAGCCCATAGGCCTTGGCCGTACCAAACATAAATTGCCAAGGGCCGGTTGCGCCCACTCTAGAAACTGCATTGGGGTTTAGGGCCGATTCAACTACCGACAAGAATTTCAATTCTTCGGGCAGGCCGAATTCTTTAAATACTTTTTCATAAACCGGAAAGTAATAATTAGATAAACCTAACATTTTCCCTACCTGTTCTTTGCGTTTTGTTAAAGCTTCAATGTATTGCGTAACCGCCAAATTAAAGGTTTTAGGAACAACTTGCTTTACACTGTCTCTACTTACATTTTTCTCTTGCTGATTGGATGCGCTGAATTCGGATATTGAATCCAGTAATAGACTCGAATTGCTAGGCACAGCGGTAGCATGTACAGATTGTAAAACTATCTGCAATAACAACAAAACGGAAAGCAATGCTTTAGTTTTCATGCTAGCCAAAAATTGCGTGGGCAAAGAAATGCCCAGCACAGATATGAATGGTTTAAACGGAAATTCCGGTGGCTTATTTTTTCTCTACGTCGCTAGAGTCGTTTTTGCCGTCTTTAGCGTCTTTAAATTCTTTGACGCCTTTGCCTAAGCCACGCATTAATTCTGGAATTTTTCTACCACCAAAAATGAGCAAAACAACTACCAAAATGGCTAAAATTTCTGGGGTACCGAATAGGCCTAATACTATAAAATTTAACATAATTTCTATTTTAAGGATGATGAATCTTTTTCTATTGGAGGCGTTTGATTAACTGGGGTTTCCTGTTCTATAGATTCTTCTATATTGGCTTTCACCTCGTTTATATTTTTATGAATTTCTCGTTTTACTTCTTCAGATGCGTCTTGAAACTGGCGTATTCCTTTGCCTAAACCACGAGCAACTTCTGGCAATTTATCGCCACCAAACAACAAGAGTGCTGCTAGCAAGATAAACAACATTTCTGGAGTACCTATGTTTAAGAAAAGGATTACGTTTCCGCTCACATGCTAATTATTTGTATGCAAATATACGACATTTTTTAAGGGCGACATGTTAAATTTAATTCGCTAGCCAGCCAGCAGGGTTCATTGGGGTGCCCCCTTTCCACAATTCAAAGTGTACTTCGGTACTATCATCGCTTGGGTCGGTAGCTACCACACCCAGGCTTTGTTTCACCGAAACTTTTTGTCCGGCCGCAACACTTGTAGATTTTAAGTTAGAATAAATGGTAAAATATTCTCCATGACGTATCATAACCGCAAAGGTGGCGCCAACACTAAATACCCTGCGCACTTCTCCGGAAAAAACGGCTCTTACAGTAGCTCCAGGATTAGTACGGATGTCTACACCGTTATTAGACATGGTTACGTTTGCACCATAGCTGTGGGTGCCAAAACTCTCGGTAATGGTACCATTGGTTACAGGCCAAGGTAAACGGCCTCTATTATCTAAAAAGTCGGAAGATAACTTGGCAGATTCGGGGGTTGCCGATAAAATACTCGAGCCTTTTGCCACCGGCTTGGTTGTGGCTGTTCTGTTTTCAGATTTCGCTTTATCTGCATCTACTTTTGCCGCCGCTTCTGCTTTTTTACGCTCAGCCTCAATTTCACGTGCAACAGCCGCTTGTAAGGCTCTGTTTAACTGAATAGACTCCCGCTGTTTTTTGCTCAGCTCTTGTTTAAGCTGTTTTTCTTGCTTGGTTAAACCGCTGAGTACCTTGGTTTGACTATTTTTTTCTTTTCCTAGGGTTTGCTTTTCTTTTTGTTGATCATTTAAGAGATTGGTTTTTTCCTCCTTATTTTGATCGAGAACCATAATTTTTACGTTTAAATCATGCTGAGTGCCCTGAATATAATTTGCCTGTTTTTTACGGTATTGCGTAAACTGCTGCAAATATTTCAAGCGCTTATAGGCCTGATTAAAATTTTCGGCAGCAAATACAAACATCAACTTGCTGTATGCACTTTGGTTTCGTTGTTCGAAACGAAGCATTCCTGCATATTCTTTCTTAAGCTGATTTAGTTGCGATTGCAGGTTAATTACGGTCTTTGTATTTTGGTTAATCTGATTATCCAAGAGATTTATCTCAGAATTAATCGTATTAATTTTTTGTTCGCGGAGCCTGATTTTAGAATTTAAGTCCCGTATTTGCTTTAAAGATAACTTTTTGCTCGATGAGGTTTTATTCAGCGTGCGGTTTAATTCTTCAATCTCTCTGGTTAGTGCCTCTTTTTTACGCTTTAGGTCGGCACTACTTTGTGCATGTGCCTGCATACCCAAAACCATGCAAAAGAAAAACAAGAGATAAAAAAACTTTTTCATGCTGCAAATGTATTTAAAATTAGTTTTTTACCGAAAATCGTTTGGGAACACTAAACGGAAAATCTAACGGTGTGTCTTTTTCTACTTTAGTGTATTTTAATTCTGCCTGAACCGATTTAGCGCCCACCAACGAACTTAATTTAAGTACATGTGGTAATAATTGTCCACCTGCATCCCAAAAATCAGTATAACTTACCTGTAATTCTTGCTTGGCTGTAGCATCTTGCAGGTGTAAATTGTTCATTTTCAAGGCTTCGTTAAATCGAATGTCGTATTTAATGCTGCTCAAATTACCTAGTAGCTGTACCAAGGAGTCTTTGGTGCTTATTTCATGTGTTTGTTTAAAAATTTCGGGCCATATATTGCCTACCAACATGGCTTGTACTGTTCCAAAATTTACTTGAGGATTGGTATACTCGTGTATATAACTAAACGGCTTTCTTATGTACACACTCTCTAAACGATTGATGATTTTAATGCTATCGGGTGTAATGAGCATGCGGGCAACTTCTAAGCCGGCAATAGCGGTTACAGAGATCCATATTTTTTTATCGTTCTCTATGCGGATGGCCACACTTACATCGTTCGAATTGCCGTCTAAACTGATGCTAGCCTTCGACTTGATAGATAACCTATCAAAACGCACTTGAGTTTGCTCAATAGCCGCCAACTTTTCAGCATAACTGCGCTGAATTGCTAGTTTATCTACATCAATTGCTTTTTTTCTTGCCGAACATCCGCCTAAACCTATAAGCAAAACACTGCATAAAAAGAGGAAACGAAAAGGATTTAGGCGAAGAATCATGGGCATAAATGTCTGAAAAATAAATTAAGAAACACCGGTATGACCATAACCACCAGCTCCTCTGCTAGTTGCACTTAGCTCACTAACCTCACACCAAGCAACTGTTTCGTGTTTAGAAATAATCATTTGAGCAATTCTATCGCCATGCTGAATGGTAAAATCGCTATCAGAAAAATTGATTAATAAAATTTTAAGCTCACCTCGATAGTCGGCATCTATCGTTCCGGGACTATTTAAAACGGTAATGCCGTGTTTAAATGCCAAGCCACTTCTGGGTCTTATTTGGGCTTCAAAACCTAAGGGAATTTCCATAAATAAGCCCGTTGGAATTAATAGGCGTTCCATGGGTTTTAGTACCACTTCTTGTTCGAGGTTTGCTCGTATATCCATACCGGCAGAAGCGGCAGTTTCGTAGCTAGGTAGCGGATTTTTAGAGGTATTGATGATGTTAATCGTCATTGCTTATACACGTTTTAAAATTGCCCTTAGTTCTTTTTGCTCAAACCAATACACTATGAAAACATAGACTAGTAATAAGCCATTGCCTATAAAAATGTTCTTATTAAATACTGTAAAGGACAGCCAAACCATGGCCGCAGCCAATAAAATATAGGCTGTATTGCGTTTTAAACGATAAGGGATGGGGTAATTTTTTTGTCCGAGTATATAGGAAAGTGCCGACATACTGAGGTAGGCAAGTAAGGTAATCCAGGCAGAAGCCACATAACTATATTGCGGAATAAGCCAAATGTTCAGCCCAATGGTTAATACAGCACCCACTCCAGAAATATACAAACCATACCGGGTTTGGTCGGATAGTTTATACCAAATAGATAAATTCATGTACACGCCCAAAAACACGTAGGCAAACAACAATACGGGTACAATTTTTAAACCCGACCAATATAGTGCTTGCTCATCTGCATGGCCTTTAATAAAGTATTTTAGCAATTCTATATTGGCTACTAAACTGAGGGTAATAAGGCATACCGCTAGCACAAAATAATGCATAATACGGGCATATGTTTCTTTGGCATTGGCATTTTTGGCTTGGCTAAAAAAGAAAGGTTCCGAGCCTAACCTAAAGGCCTGAATAAAGATGCTCAAGAAAATAGCCAACTTGCAACAGGCGCCGTAAATACCCACTTCTTGTTGGCTAATAGCCGCTGGCAGGAGGCGACCCAAAAATATTTTATCTATATTTTCATTAATAATAAAAGAGATGTTGGCTACAAGTACCGGCCAGCTATAAGATAGCATTTGGCCAATTATGCGCCAATTTATACCAAGTTTTAGTTGAAGCAATTCGGGAATAAGTAATAATAATACGGTAGCACTAGCTAATAAATTGGATAGAAATACGTAGCCTACCCAACCCGGCCTAAACCACGAAGCTAAAAATTGAGCTCCTGGCAATTGATTTTGAATAATATGTGGAATGCCATAAATAAAAAAGAGGTTTAAGGATACAAAAACCAATACGTTTAAGAATTTAAGCAAGCCATAACGTTTGGCCCGACCATCAGCTCTAAGTTTTGCAAACGGAATTACACTCAATGCATCCAGCATTAAGATATAAATGAAGTACTGCACATAGCGCCCGAAATCGGGATTGCTGTAGGCGGTGTCTCGTTGCATCCAAGCAGCAATGTCGCCCACAAAAAGGAGCGCAAATAAGCCAAAGGAAGTCGCCAAGCCAAAAATGAAGAAAAACGTATTTTGATAAACCTCTTCTTTACGGTGCTCTTCTTTATTTAAATATCTGAAAAAAGTGGTTTCCATGCCAAATGAAAGCAAGGCATTGAGCATGGAGGCCCAGCTATACATGGTGGTAAAAATACCGTAAGCTTTAACCGGATATACCCGCACATAAATGGGCGTTAGAAAGAAATTAAGCACCCTAGAAAACACGGTGCTTATTCCATATATAGCGGTTTGGCTAGCAAATTTTCTGGCTGTTGACAATACTCGGGTTATTGGTTTAAGAGGATTTTTTAAGCAATTCAAAATTACGATAGTTTTTCAATTGGCCTTCATCTATCGTTACTTTTTCTACCACCGCATCATCTGGACCACGCTTGCAAAAAGTTAAAAATTCGCCAAGGGCAAATTCATCCCCCTCTGCTTCTATTGCTACCCCGCCATCGGGTACATTTTTTACCCAGCCCTTTATTCCTAAAAAATCGGCAGTGGCTTTGGTACTGGCTCTGAAAAAAACACCCTGTACTTTTCCACTAATATGAATATGTAAATTTTTCATTTTAAGATAAATCGAGCTCCGATAAACGAGCTTTTTCTACTAAAAATTCTTGCCAAATAGCTTGTAAAATACCCTCGGCCGATTCTACTTGGTCTAACATGGCCGATACTTGGCCTATCTCCAACTCTCCTTCAAATAAATCGCCTTCAAACATGCCTTTTTTTGCTCTAGCACGTCCCAACAAAGCCTCCAATTCTTCAGGACTTGCGCCATTGGCTTCTGCCTCAGCTACCCGAAGCGCAAAATCGTTTTTTAATAAACGCACCGGCACCAGCGATTTTAGGCGAAGTTTGGTATCACCTTCTTGAGCGGCTAATACGGCCTGCTTAAAATTTTCGTGTGCCGATGATTCTGTTGCGACGGCAAACCGAGAACCCACTTGTACGCCATCTGCACCGAGGGCCATGGCCGCCAACATCGATTTTCCACTAGCAATACCACCGGCAGCTACTAAGGGCAAATCAATGGCCTCACGCACCATCGGAATTAAGCAAAGTGTAGTAGTTTCCTCACGACCATTATGTCCGCCAGCCTCAAAACCTTCGGCAACAACTGCATCTACGCCACAAGCTGAGGCTTTTTGCGCAAATTTTACGTTAGATACCACATGGGCTACGGTCATGCCGTTTTCTTTAAATGTAGAAGTCCATGTAGCTGGATTGCCCGCAGAGCTGAACACAATGTTTACTTTTTCTTGCAAAATTACCTCAACCAAGTCTTCCATATTGGGATAGAGCAAAGGAATGTTAACACCAAACGGTTTATTTGTAGCTTTTTTACATTTTTGGATATGTTCACGCAACACATCGGGGTACATAGATCCGGCACCAATAAGGCCTAAACCCCCAGCATTTGAAACTGCCGAAGCCAAGCGCCAGCCGCTACACCAAGCCAAACCACCCTGTATAATGGGGTATTTGATAGCAAAAAGTTTTTGTATTGCGTTCACCTAGTAAAGTTGATGCTTTCGTAGCAAACTGCCAAATTTAAAATACGCTTAAACTAGCTTTTTAACGGTTGAACTTGGCGTTAGCGAAAGTTCGTGTGTATACATAATTAAATTTAACCCAGGTTGTTTCCCTTTTTCTAAGGTACCTAAGCACGTATCAAGCCCCAGGTATTGAGCCCCATTGAGCGTTGCCCATTTAATAGTATCGGTTAATTGCAAGTGCGGGAAATGCTCGTGTAAGGTTTTTATTTCAGAAAGAATACATAAACTATCGTTAGATGCATAACTATCGGTACCCAATGTAACCTTAAAATGATCTTGTAAAAACAAATCTACTTTGGGCAGCCTATTTTCTATATATAAATTGGCCTTGGGACAAAAACACCAAAATACCTCTTGCGGAAACCGCTTTACAAAATAGAGGTCTTTTGCACTGGTATAGGTATTATGCACCAATAAAATGCGCTGATTTTTCGGAAAAGATGGAAAGAAATGTTGTAAAGAATTTCGGGCTTGAGGCTTTAAAAATGTAATGTCTTGCTTAAAAAAATCGAACAAATCCAAAAATTTACCGGTTTTATACCGATAAAATTCGTTCTCCTCATCACTCTCTTGGTTATGTATGCTAAATAAGTTTGGCCTGTGTTTGCAATAATGTTCAATTAAGCGAACCAATTCTTTACTTACCGAATAAGGGGCATGCGGGGTAATAGAAACCGATTGTTCGTCAAAAGCTTCCTTCAATTCCTTTCCGGCATCAAAAATAGCTTTTGCTCGTTCCGGATGAATGCCAATAAGTTCAATAAAGGTGTGGTAAAAAATCTTGCTTTTTTCTTTAAGCGATCGAGAAATTAAGGTATTGGAAATATCTCCAACAGCCACAATGCCATTTGCATACATCTCCTCATCGGCCTTTTCCATGGCTGCATGTATCTCAGCTTCATCAAAATTACGCAAGGATACTACCCCCTTAATAAATTCAATAAGCCCCGATTTCTTTTTAAGCTGGCCCTTTAAATGCGCCAATTCTAAGTGGCAATGGGTATTTATAAAACCTGGAACCAAAATACCTTTAAATTGTTGAATAGGCTTGCCCACTACTTCTGCGTGGTTGTGTGGGTAAAGTGCTACCACTTCACCAATATCATTCATTACTACCACTCCTTTGGGTATAGGAGCAGTTGAAACGGGTAGTACATAATCTGCAGTGAAATACTTAAGCATGCTCATAAGTGTTCACTCCATCTTTGCTTGGGTCGCAGCTAATTAAAGGGGAGTTGTAAATACAATTAATCTGGTCAAAAATAATAGAAAAAAGTTTTCTTTCACGTATTTGCATGATTTTATAAGGTTAAATTTTTTTATTGATAAGTTTGTACACCCATGGAAACACCCAAACGTATCGATATCCGTAGCCTTACATTAGCCGAATTGCAAACGCAATTGATGGCATTCGGTGAGCCTGGCTTTAGGGCCAAGCAAGTATATCAATGGCTCTGGGAAAAAACGTGCACCAATTTTGATGAGATGAGCAACTTATCAAAATCGTTAAGAGAAACCTTAAAAACACAATTTGAGATATGTGCTGTTAAAATACATCAGTCGCAGATCAGTGAAGATAGAACGATAAAAAATAGTTTCAAATTGTATGATGGAAACTTAGTAGAGGGTGTACTCATACCAACCACAGAGAGAATGACGGCCTGCGTAAGTTCTCAGGTGGGTTGTAGCCTCACGTGTAAATTTTGTGCTACAGGTTATATGGACCGTAAGCGCAACCTAAATGCCGACGAAATTTTCGATCAGGTGGTACTCATAGCCAAACAGGCTGAACAAAATTATAAGCTAGCTCTTTCCAATATTGTGTACATGGGCATGGGCGAACCGCTTTTAAATTATGCCAATGTGCTCCGTTCCATTGAACGTATTACCGCCGAAGATGGACTAAATATGTCGTACAAACGCATTACGGTTTCCACCGCAGGCATTGCCAAAATGATTAAAAAATTGGGCGATGATGGAGTAAAATTCAATTTGGCCCTCTCTTTACATGCGGCCAATGATGCAAAGCGCAACGAAATTATGCCCATAAATGAGCAAAACAGCTTAAAAGCATTGGCCGAAGCGCTTAAATATTATTTTGCCAAAACTAAAAACCCAGTTACTTACGAATACATTGTATTTAATAACTTTAACGACGAACTTATTGATGCGCAAGAATTAGCCCGCTTTTGCAAACACGTACCCTGCAAGGTAAACCTCATAGAATACAACCCCATTTCTTTAGCCGATTTTAAAAATGCTGAGGTAGATAAAATTGAAGCCTTTGCAGAGTACTTAAAAAGCCAAGGTATTATAACCAATATTCGTCGCAGTAGAGGAAAAGATATTGATGCCGCTTGCGGGCAATTAGCCATTAAAGAACAATAATTTTGTAAAAAAACCTTTTTAGCTAAAAACAATTGGCTATTATGGGTATCCTAACAACATATCTTCGCGATTTTTTCGGACTCTTTTTCCCTGAATTATGTGGGGCTTGCGGTAAAAATCTTTACCCCGGCGAAGTAGAAATCTGTCTTTCCTGCTTATATAGCTTGCCCAAAACGAATTTTCATAATGATGCTGAGAATAAAGTAGTGAAGCAGTTTTGGGGTAGAGTACCCATTAAACAGGCAGGTGCTTTTCTTCATTTCCGTAAAGGGAATAGGGTACAACACTTACTCCATAACATTAAATACAATAAGCGCCCAGAATTGGCCGTGCGCATGGGCGAATTGTATGGACAAGAATTACTTAAATCGGGCACTTTTATTCGCCCTGATATCCTGATACCGGTACCCTTACATCCTAAAAAATTAAAAAGCAGAGGCTATAATCAAAGTGCCTGCTTGGCCGAGGGCTTAAGCAAAAGTTTGGGCTGTTTGGTAGTAGATAAAGTGCTAAAACGTGCTTTATTTACCGAAACACAAACTAAAAAATCGAGATTTGCACGCTATGAAAACCTTCAAGATGCCTTTGAAGTAAAAAACCCAACGGAACTGGAAGGGAAACACATTTTACTCGTAGATGATGTAATTACTACCGGAGCTACCTTAGAAGCTTGCATGGTAACACTACAAGAAAAAGCCAAGGTACAACTCAGTGTGTGTGCCTTGGCTTTTGCAGAATAATGTTGGCTAGTAATTAGTCTTTGTACAGGGGATAAGCGCCCATCATATTAGAAACGTTAGTAGCAAGGCGTTTTAAATTTGCCGCATTGTCTGGTGCAGATAAAGCTTCATCGATTAAGCCTACAATGGTTTCCATATCTTTTTCATTTAAGCCACGGGTGGTAATTGCCGCTGTTCCCAAACGAATACCCGAAGTAACAAATGGCGATTTATCATCGTATGGCACCATGTTTTTATTTACGGTAATGCCAGCATGACCCAATACCGCCTCGGCCTCTTTACCGGTAATGTTTTTATTGCGTAAATCGAGCAACATTAAATGATTATCGGTGCCGCCGGAGATGATATGATAATCACGTTGTACCAAAGCATTGGCCATGGCGGCTGCATTTTTCTTCACTTGAAGAATGTATTTCATATAGCTTTCGCTCAAGGCCTCTCCAAAAGCAATGGCTTTTGCGGCAATAATATGCTCTAAAGGACCACCTTGGGTACCCGGGAAAACCGCTCCATCTAAAACCGACGACATCATGCGGATTTCACCTTTTGGCGTCGTCAAGCCGAACGGATTTTCGAAATCTTTTCCCATCATAATCATCCCGCCACGTGGCCCACGAAGAGTTTTATGCGTAGTGGTACTTACCACATGGCAATGCGGAAGTGGATCATCTAACAATCCACGAGCAATTAAGCCCGATGGATGTGAAATGTCGGCCAAAACCAAGGCACCTATTTCGTCGGCAACTTTACGAATAAACGCATAATCCCATTCTCTAGAATAAGCCGAAGCCCCGCAAATAATCACTTTTGGTTTTTCTTTACGAGCTACCGTTTCGAGTTGTTTATAATCAATTAAACCTGTTTCACGCTCTACGCCATAAAAGTGGGGTTTAAAATATTTTCCTGAAAAATTTACCGGCGAACCGTGTGTTAAGTGCCCTCCGTGCGATAAATCGAATCCTAAAATGGCATCTCCGGGTTTTAATAGAGCCAAAAACACCGCGGCATTGGCTTGTGCACCTGAGTGCGGCTGCACATTTACCCATTCGGCGTTAAACAATTGCTTAGCCCGTTCAATGGCTATTTCTTCAACTTCATCTACTACTTCGCAACCACCATAATAGCGTTTACCGGGTAAGCCTTCGGCATATTTATTGGTTAATACCGAACCGGCAGCCTCCATTACTTGTGGGCTTACAAAATTTTCGGAAGCAATTAATTCAATACCGGTTTCTTGGCGGTGTTGTTCCTCGGCAATGAGGTCGAAAATAACGTGATCTCTTTTCATTAAATGGGTGGATTAAGGAACTAAAAATACGCATTTAACCGAATGTAGCACAGCTAAATTTCAGATTTTTTAAGGCTTAGCTTCTAGCCAAAAATTATTGTAGCCCATGCCTATTTGAATATCGGCTAATTCTTGCTGCAGCATTTCTAATAGGGCTAAAAAATTATACACAAACTGTACTTTATTCTCCGATTGTGCTTGTAAAGCTTTAAAATCGAGTTTGGTATTGATGCTTAACAAGTTTAAAATCACTTGTTTTTGCTTTTCAATGGTGTAGGGGTATTGCACTACGGTATGTACATCAACAGTAGAGCGTAGCTCGTATTTGCTCAATAGGCGCTCGTAACTTAGCAAGAGTTTATACAAATCTAGCGAAGCCAATTCTTCTGCTGGATTAGCCGTTTCGGCAATCATGTTCGCTAAATCTTGGGGAATATGGCCTCGTTTTTCTTGTAAAAATCGGGCATCTTCTAAGGCTTTTAAAGTTTCAGCTACCTCTTTAAAACGCTTATACTCCAACAGTTTTTGAACCAAATCTTGGCGATGGTCTATTTCGTTGCCATCGGCATCTAATTCTTGCCGAGGTAACAACATTTTAGCCTTAATGCGCATTAAGGTAGCTGCCACATAAATAAATTCGCTGGCTACCTCCATATTTACCGAACTTAGTTCATGAATATAGGCCAAAAAATCATCGGTAATCTTGGCAATCGGAATATCGTAGATGTTCAATTCGTCACGCTCAATAAAAAAGAGCAACAAATCAAAGGGTCCCTCAAACTTGGGAAGTTTTATCTCAAAAGATTCGGTATTAGCTATCACAGATTCCAAAAATACATGAAAAATACTTTTTCAATAAAAATATAATTCTCCGACATTTTTAGTTTTAAATTTTTGTATTTTGTGGACTCAATTTTTTTGAAAACTGATCTCATACATGGACATTAAAGCAGGCGAATTACTAGAGCAAATAAACTTTCCGGCCGATTTAAAGAAATTTAAAGAAAAGGACTTGGAACAGATTTGCCAAGAGCTACGTCAATATATTATTGATGTGGTATCGGTAAATGGTGGCCACTTTGGTGCTAGTTTGGGTGTAGTAGAATTGAGTGTGGCCTTACATTATGTACTGAATACGCCAAACGATCTATTGGTTTGGGATGTGGGCCATCAAGCTTATGGACATAAAATTTTAACCGGCCGTAGAAAAGATTTTCATACAAACCGCATCTATAAAGGCATAAGTGGATTTCCGAAGCGTTCCGAAAGCGAATACGATACTTTTGGCGTGGGCCATTCGTCTACTTCTATTTCGGCTGCGTTGGGTATGGCGGTTGCATCGGTATACCAAGGTGATGCCGAAAAACAACACGTTGCCGTTATTGGCGATGGTGCTTTAACAGCAGGCTTAGCGTTTGAAGCCTTAAACCATGCAGGCATTGAAAATTCCAATTTATTGGTGATTTTGAATGATAACTGCATGTCTATTGACCCCAATGTGGGGGCTTTAAAAGAATATTTAGCCGATATTACCACCTCTAAAACTTATAATCGATTTCGTGAAGATGTTTCTCAGGTACTTAATAAAATTTCATCGTTAGGACCCAATGCACACGAAATGGTGAAAAAAATTGAAAAAAGCATCAAAGGCACCTTGCTTAAAAAAAGCAACTTCTTTGAAGCGCTCAATTTCCGCTACTTTGGTCCTATTGATGGCCACGATGTAAATCATTTGGTTAAAATTCTAAAAGATTTAAAAGATATACCTGGCCCTAAACTTTTGCATTGCGTTACCGTAAAAGGTAAAGGCTATGCCTTGGCCGAAAAAGATCAAACCAAATGGCATGCACCAGGCTTGTTCGATAAAATTACTGGAGAGATTAAAAAATCGGTAAGCGATAAACCACAGGCACCTAAATACCAAGATGTTTTTGGCCATACCATCGTAGAATTAGCTGAACAAAATCCTAAAATTATGGGCGTTACCCCTGCTATGCCATCGGGTTGTTCGCTTAATATTATGATGAAAGCTATGCCCAACCGAGCGTTTGATGTGGGTATTGCCGAACAGCATGCCGTTACATTTTCGGCTGGTTTAGCCACGCAAGGCATGGTGCCTTTCTGCAATATTTACTCCAGCTTTATGCAACGGGCCTACGATCAGGTAATACATGATGTGGCTATTCAAAAACTAAACGTAGTATTTTGTTTAGATAGAGGTGGATTGGCCGGTGCCGATGGCCCAACACACCACGGTGCATATGATTTGGCCTATATGCGTTGCATTCCAAACATGGTAGTTTCGGCGCCTATGAACGAGGAAGAATTGCGCAACCTGATGTTTACCGCTCAACAAGAAAACATGGGTCCATTCTCTATTCGCTATCCTCGTGGTAATGGTGTTATGCCCGAATGGAAACGCCCTTTAAAAGCCATTAAAGTAGGAACAGGCCGCAAAATTTGCGATGGTGAAGAAGTAGCTATTTTAAGTATTGGCCATATTGGCAACGAGGCCGTAAGTGCTTGCAAAGAACTCAATGCCGAAGGTTTACATCCGGCTCATTACGATATTCGTTTTGTAAAACCACTCGACGAAAAACTCTTACACGAAGTATTTAAAAACTATCGGAAAGTAATTACGGTAGAAGATGGATGCATTCAAGGTGGCATGGGCTCGGCGGTATTGGAATTTATGGCCGATCATGGCTATAGTGCCCAAGTTATTCGTTTAGGTATTCCAGATGCTTATGTAGAACACGGAGAACAACCAGAGCTATGGGCAGAATGTGGCTACGATGCGGCTAGTATAGCCAAAACGGTGCGCAAACTAGCCACCGCTCGTACTACTGCAACAATTGCTTCTTAGAACTATTCAGTATCATTTCTTAGCATTGTATTTTATTGCATTATGTATACCTATTTTTAGTTACTATAAATAAGGTACGTATTAATACGTATGTTTTTATAGTTATATAAATTAGCTGGAAACAAAAAAGCCACGATTTCTCGTGGCTTTTACTTAAACAGACTCAATTAGGCCTATTCGTAATAATTATTAGTAGTAAAGCCCCCTTTATTAAGGTATTCATCCTTCTTCATTAACTGTAAATCAGAAAGTACCATATCTTTTACCAAAGCTGGCAAATCATATTCTGGTGTCCATCCTAATTGTTTATTGGCTTTTGATGGATCGCCAAGCAATAAATCTACTTCGGTAGGTCGGAAATAGGTTGGGTCTACTTTTACTACCGTGGTGCCTAACTTAAATTGTTCTGCAGTGAGACCAAGTGCGCTGCATTTCCCTTCATCTACATGAATAATTACCCCTTTTTCTTGGGCTCCTTTACCACTAAATTCAATTTCAATACCTATTTCTTCAAAGGCTAAGCGCACAAAATCGCGAACAGTAGTGGTTACGCCCGTGGCAATTACATAATCTTCGGCTACATCTTGTTGCAAAATACGCCACATGGCTTCTACATAATCTTTAGCATGCCCCCAATCTCGTTGAGCTGAGAGATTTCCTAAATAAACCGTTTCTTGCAAACCTAAAGCTATTTTAGCTACAGCTCTGGTAATTTTACGAGTTACAAAGGTTTCGCCACGTACCGGACTCTCGTGGTTAAACAAGATACCATTGCAGGCATACATGCCATAGGCTTCTCGGTAATTAACCGTAATCCAATAGCCGTATAATTTAGCTACTGCATAGGGCGACCGTGGATAGAAAGGCGTGGTTTCACTCTGTGGCACGGCTTGTACCAAGCCATATAACTCAGAAGTAGAGGCTTGGTAAATACGAGTTTTAGCAGTTAAGCCTAAAATGCGCACCGCTTCTAAAATGCGTAAGGGGCCAACAGCATCTACATTGGCGGTATATTCAGCAGTTTCGAAACTCACTTTAACGTGGCTTTGAGCGGCTAAATTATAAATTTCATCGGGTTGTGTTTCTTGTATAATCCGAATAAGGTTGGTCGCATCGGTTAAATCGCCGTAATGTAATTTAAAACGAATATCGGCTTCGTGCTGATCTTGGTATAAGTGATCTATGCGTTCGGTATTAAAAGAAGATGCTCTCCGTTTAATGCCGTGCACTTCGTAGCCTTTTTTTAATAACAGTTCGGCTAAATAGGCTCCATCTTGACCGGTAATTCCCGTAATTAACGCAACTTTCTTCATGTTTTTATCGTGAAACAAGCTTAATGCTTGCTTATTTTTAAAAGATATTGACCGTAACCACTTTTAAGTAATGGCTCGGCTAAGCTTAGTAGTTGTTGTTTAGTTATAAACCCTTGCTGGTAGGCTATTTCTTCAATGCAACCTACTTTTAAGCCTTGGCGTTCTTCAATTACTTGAACAAACTGTCCGGCTTGCATAAGCGAAGCAAAGGTCCCGGTATCTAACCAGGCAGTACCTCTGCTCAAAACGGCTACTTTAAGTTTACCTTGTGCTAAATAGGCCTTATTAATATCGGTAATTTCATATTCACCACGGGCAGAGGGTTGTATACTTTTTGCCAATTGCACCACCGAATTATCGTAAAAATATAATCCCGGAACCGCATAATTTGATTTCGGATTTTTGGGTTTTTCTTCAATAGAAACCGCCTCTAAACGTTCGTTAAACTCCACTACGCCATAGCGCTCCGGATCGGCTACCTGATAGGCAAAAACAAGCCCTCCCTCGGGCTTGGTGCTTTCTTGCATTAAACTGGACATGCTATCTCCATAGAAAATATTGTCACCTAAAATGAGGGCTACATCATCGGTACCAATAAAATCGGCACCAATTACAAAGGCTTGGGCCAAGCCATTTGGCACAGCCTGCTCAGCATACGAAAAGGAGCAGCCTAGGTTTTTTCCATCGCCCAATAATTTTTCGAAATGAGGCAAATCGTGCGGAGTGGAAATGATGAGAATTTCTCGAATACCTGCAGAAAGTAAGGTAGACAGCGGATAATAAATCATCGGCTTGTCGTATACAGGCATTAATTGCTTGCTTACGGCCAGCGTTAAGGGATGCAAACGGGTGCCAGAACCTCCGGCTAAAATAATTCCTTTCAATGGGTTGCGTATTTTACTGCTCAAAAATAAGAGTTTTATTGCACAGAATGCACTTTTTTCTCTAGTTCTTGATACCAGGCCTCTCCGTATAAGCGAATAAGGGGTTCTTTTAGAAAACTATAAACGGGTACTTTCAATTCTTTACCAAAAGAACAAGCCGGACTGCAAATATGCCAGCGATCGTAGTGCAAGACATCAAATTCGGGATAATTGGTAATACGAATGGGGTATAAATGGCACGAAATTGGTTTTTTCCAATGCACTATGCCTGCTTCATAAGCCTTTTCGATCGTACATTTGGTAATACCGTTTTCCCAAGTTACATAAGCACATTCTTTCACTTGATCTACGCAAGGGGTGGTATAATCGCCATCGGCATCTATCACATGGGTGCCATAATTTTCTACTGCCTCAATGCCTTTTTCGGTCATTAATGGTTTTATAAGCGGATATATCTCTTCTAAAACGGCTAATTCTGATTTTAGGAGAGGAGCTCCGGCATCGCCCTCGATGCAACATGCACCTTTGCAGCGATTGAGATTACACACAAAATTTTCGGACACGACGTCTTCGTGTACCAAGGTGTGTTGCACTTCTATCATGATCCTTTTTTGCCAAGAAGCGGATATTTCAATCCACTGGCACTGGTTAACTCCATACTGATGGAACCAACCAAAACTTCAACGTGTGCCTTTACCGGAATTCGGTTGTTGTCATCGGTTATCCATAAGTAGAGTTTACTATCTTTTCTGAAGATGCGCCCTGGTTCAATAGAAGGACTAAATTTTAAACAATTGAAAGTCCCTAGGGCTGTTTTTACTACTTCTTTACCAACATATTCAATGTCTAATTGCGAAATGCCATCTGTTAAAAAATAGCTCATGGTAAATTTTTGCCCCTTGGTTACTTGAGTCATGTCGAGGCTTCGGGCAAAATAATAGGCCGAAATAACATCGAAGGTTTGCACGTTACCGGTAAAGGTGCCTTTATTAGATACCACCTTCTTTTGTTCTTGATAAAACCGGGCTTTATCTGAGCGGCGATAATTGGATTCGTGAATATTTTCGGTGTATAAATAAGGGGTTAATTCCGTTTTATCGATGTAGGAATCATAGCGATTGCGCACCTTATGAAAAAAATCAAAGGTGCCCGATGTTCGCCCTTCAGCCACCAAATGGAAGACTGGTTTATCGTCAAAGGTTAAATCGGTATCACTTATTTTTAGTGTAGCTTCTGCAGCAGTAAAAATGCCGTATTTAAGCTTATATTTTAGTTGTTCACCAATCTGAAAAGCGGGCTCAATGGTGTTTTTTAATTCTTGGGCACGGGCTGTAAGTGTACCAAGTAGAAAGAGTATTGCAACTATTTTTTTCATACAAATAGGTGTTAATAGTTAAATAGTTTTGCGTTTATATACCGGAACAGTTGAACAAGGTTCGCCAAAAAATACACTTTGTGCAACTTTGGTTAACATATCGGCAAGGGTAACATAGGCAGATGTAGGAACAGGAATATCCCCGCAGCCTTTTACCACGATGCGTTGATCGCGGTAGTTTTCAATAGGTATAGCCGCCAATGCTCTATCAAAAAGTGTAAGTTCTAGAGCGGCTAAATCGCCAAAAACTATGGTTTGGGCAAAAGGGCTAAGTTTGCTGGCTACCAACATGTAGGCCCAGGTAGGCACAATGGCATCGGTAGAACAATGTACTGCTATGTGCTTATTTGCATATAGGCTCCAATTGTGCGTTTTTACAAATTCTCTGAAATCTTTTTCGCGAAGCATAAGCCCCTGAAAAAGCTGATCTTTAATATCAAAAAGTACACGTTCGCCCGCCGGATAATAGCTTGCTAGATCCAAGCTGATTAAGGAGCTTTCGGCCACTTTATTCGTGAAATTTACTTGGATGTCCATGCCTATACTTAAAAAAAATCCGGAGTGAACGAATCGACTCCGGAAACAAAGTTAAGAAATAAGGTGCTTAAAAGAACTTTACTCTATTATCTTTAATATCAGCACCTTCTTTTAGCGCTTTAAATGCATCAGAAGAACTTCTTTGTTGTATATACTGTGCAACTTGTTGTTTTTGTTTGAAAGTATTTACCAAGGGTGCCGGATTCACAAAGCCATTTAATACAAAGACAAATACACTATTTTCGCCCTTAACAACTTTAGATAATTTTCCGGGTTGTGAGCCAAAGATAGCTCCTACAAGCGCATTCTCTTGACCAATGCCTGGTAATACCGGATTGGCCAATACAATATTTTGTATTGCGGTTGCAGGTTTACCCACTTTTTGTGCTACTTGGTTGATGTTGCTTGTTCCACTTAGCGCTTGTTCTAATTTTTCTTTTAGGCGTTTCGCTTTTACATCTCTAATAACAAATGGCTCTATTTGTTTTTTTAGTTGCGCTAGTGGTAAAATTCCTTTTTCTTTTACTTCGCTCAATCTGGCTACTACAAACTTATCGCCCATTTCAAAAACTTGGTCAGATACGTCACCAACTTCGGCACGATAAGCCCAGCGTACCAATTCACGTGGGTTTTCTAAACCGGATAAATCACCTTGTGTAGGCAATACATCACTAGCTGTTTGTTTTTTCAGACCTGATTTTTTTACTAAACTTTCAAAAGATTCGCCTTCGGTAGTTTTGCTTAAGAAATCGGAAGCTTTACCATAAGCTGCTTGTTGGGTTTTGCTGCCACTAGCTAAGGATTTATCTACTACGGCTACTTTAACCACTTTAGAAGATCCTTTTTGAGCATTAATTTTAATGATGTGTACGCCAAACTGGGTGGTAATTACTTTCAAATCTCCTGCTTTACCGTTAAATACGGCTTCTTCAAAGGCTGCCACCATAGCACCGCGGCCAAAAGTACCTAAATCGCCGCCTTTATCTTTAGAACCATCGGTGCCAAATTTTGCAGCTAGCGTAGCAAAGCTAGCTCCTCCTTGAATTAATTTTTTAAGTGAATCCGCTTTCGCTTTTGCTTTATCTAAACCACCTTCGGTAGCAGGGTTTAGTAAGATATGGCTTGCACTTACCGAATCTGGACCTACACGTGTATCGAGCACTTTGGCTAAACGGTAAGCTCCGTTGCTAAACACAGGGCCCACTAAAGCTCCTTTAGCAGCGGCAAATACTAAGCTTTCTAAACTTGGATCTAATTGCCCCTTGCGCACATACGTAATTGGCGATTTGGTGTCGGCATTGATGCTTACGAATAAAGAATCGTTTGCGCTTACTCTAAAATCATTAGCTAGTTTGGTTATTTTGGCAGCTACTTCTGCCGAATCGGTTTTAGATGGGCTGGCATCAAACACGATGTAATCGAATGAACGAATTTCTTGAGGATTTTTGAAGCGGAATTTGTTTTCCTTGTAATAGGCTTCAAAATCATCGTCACTTGCTTTAACTTGATTATCAGCAATACTGTTGTAATCTAAGGCAACATAGGTGAAATTAGCAAGTTTGTTACGTTGAGAATAATCTTCACGAGCCTCTAAAGTGGTTACATACACACTATTTTTAACCAAGTTGAAATATTTTTGGCTCAAACGGTTTTGAGTAAGACCTACCAGGAAGTTACCCCACTGCTCACGTAAAGCAGGAGCTGCATCGGGCTTTTCTACATTGGTAAGAAATGCATTCAGTTGATCGAGGTTAATTTGACCTGTTTGAGGATCGCCAAAAGCTTGAACCACTTGCGGATCAGGGTTTTTGCCACTAATCATATCGTTTAACTCGTTTTTACCTACTTCTAGGCCTAAACGGCTTACTTCTTTATCTAGTAAAATTTCAGAAATGGTTTGGTTCCATGTGTTTTCAACCACATAGGCCATCATTTGGGCATTTAGGTTGCTTGAACCCATTTGTTGTTTAAAATTGTTGGCATTTTGCTCAACTTTAGCATTAAACTCTTGAATATCTATTTTTTGACCGGCAATTTCGCCAACCTGAGTGCTGCTTGCATTCCAAAACGGACTACCCAAGCGAATTGCATCACTAACTAAAAAGGCTACAATAGATAAGCCAATTACACCGACAATAATAATACCTGCTTTATTACGCAGGAAACCCATAATTCCCATATGTTCAATTTTTGTTTTTTTGTAAAGAGGCGGCAAGATACAATTTTTAGAAAAATTTACCTAAAGTATGCGCATTTACAGATTAAAAACCTTGTTGTTGGCCTACTTCAAAATTTCCGGTTGATTGATCGATCTCATAATACGAGAAATCTTCGTTAGACCAAAAACCCGTACCGTATATGAGTTGTGTAGCCGTTTGAATGGCTACCAGTTTAGTTGAATAAAAACGACGGGCATTTTCATCCCAAATAAGTTCTTCAGATTTAAATGTTTTTCCATCCTGCGTGGTAACTACTACATGTTGACGTAATTCCATTGTTTTTTCTAGTTCTTTACGTATGCCGTAATCGGCTACCACCCGGCTACTTTCCTGCTGCTTTGGATCTAAAAAGATGATGGTTAAGCCCTTTTTCATCTCATAATAGGGCTTTGCTGTGTGGAAATACAACAACTCTGGTGTAAGTAATTTGGCTTTTACGGTGGCCGATTCGCTAAAAATAAGTTCAACCCCCGTAGATTTATCTACCGGAATAGTAATGCGTTGAGCGGCAACACGCTCTACTTCTTTTAAATTATTTTCGCAGGCAAGCAAAAAAAAGAGCAGGCCACATACAGCACTTATATGAACAAACCGAGTGCGCATGATTGATGGAGATTAATCGTATTTAGTTTTAATAAACCATCTATCGTTAATTACAAAACCTAAATGTATGGTGAGGTAATTCTCTTTTACTAAACCATTGCTAAGACTACCACGTTTGCCTAACTCACCAGACAGGTTAATTTTGTAAAAGGTACTTCTATTGGCCGGTAAAGGTAAGCCCATACCAAAACTTAGGGCATATTGCTTTATTGGCATATTATTTATATTGATGTAGGTTTTATCGTATCTAAAACCCAAACTGTAATCTATTAATTTTAAGTAGTTAGATACAGCCGTAATATCTGGTGTATACTGACCACCCAAGGATACGCTATATGCATCATTTAAACCTGCATTGGTGCCGCCATCTGTTAAACCAGACCATTTGGTATACGTAAAATCAGCACCCACAGTCCAATGATCTGGGCGGGAAATACTGATACCAACTGCCTGTTTTATAGGTAAATTAATTTTAGACTCGGCAGCAGGGTTGTAATACAGCGTATCTAATGGCTCCGATTCAGCTTGTGCAACCGCATCGTAGCGGTAACGATAATTAGTTATAGAGCCCGAAGACTTGATACGGGAACTAGCCGTACCCGAATAACCTAGCGTAATAATAGATTTAGCAGCCGGATTAAACGTGTATTGTATGCCGTATTGAAAATTAAGCCCACCTAAACTTTTGTCTGATTGTGTACGAGTGGCCAATGCATACGGATCTTCAGGGAATTCTGCAGATTGACGCACTTTCAGATTTCCGAAAATATAAGCTAAATTAAAGCCTAAGCTTAATTTTTTACCAAATTGGTAGCCATAACCCAAATGTGCTTTTGACAAACCTCCTTCACCACTGTATAAATGATCTACCTTGAAAGTATCAACCAACGTATGCATACGGTATTGATAGCCGAGATCGCTAAATGGCATCAATCCGAAGGTTAAAGCGGAACGCTTATTCACCGGAATGCCTACCAAGAAATGTCCAAGCGTACCATTAGTGAGTTTTTCTGAGGCACCTGCTTTACTTAAGGTTCTCATATCAAGCGAAGCGCCCATATCCATGGTACTCAGGTTTATAGCACTATATGCGGCTGGATTTGCTACATTAATCATACTATATCCACCGGTTTTGCGTAAGCCAACAGCAATGCCGCCCATACTTATTTGCTGGGGCACAAGCATGGGCTTAATATCGCCAAGTCCAAACTGGCTATAAGGCGAATTGGTTGTATTTTGGGCTTTAAGACTTCCCAAAATGGTAACTAATACTAGTATAAGGTATGTAATTTTTTTACTCATGTTGATGATGGATAATTTCATTTAACCCGATTAGAACCAAGTGGGGTATACATGAACTATTGCTAGCAAAGATGCTATTTTTAAGCCGACTATCAAAAAAAATAGCATCACCGCCACAGAACACCACATTCAATTGGGGGTGTTTTTGTTGATATAGCGTGATGATACTATTTACTTCGGCTATTACGCCGTTTACTACCCCCGATTGCAAAGCACTTTGCGTATCGGTACCCACCAAAGCTGTGGGTTCTGAAGAAAATGACACCAAGGGTAACCTTTCGGTGAATTCATGTAAAGCTTTAAAGCGCATCTGTATTCCGGGGCTAATGCTGCCACCAAAATAATTGGCTTGTGCATCGAGCATATCGTAAGTAATACAGGTGCCTGCATCTACTACCAGGGTATTTTGCTTGGGAAAAAGTGCGTGAACAGCCGTCATGGCAGCTAAACGATCTAAACCTAGTGTTTCGGGACTTTGGTATTGGTTACGTATAGGATTGGGAGTACTTGCAGAAAATCGGATGTATGTAGTTTGCTTAGCCAAGTACTGTTCTAGCGCTTCTACTTCTTGTTTTACCGAAGAAATGATGCTATGAGAACATGGATATTGCGCTAAAAGCTGTGCTAGTTTTTGAGTATCGAGCGACGTGGTAAGTTCAGTATGCACCAAGTTACGCTGTTCAAAAACAGCCAGTTTTTGGGAAGAATTCCCAATATCAATAACTAGGTGAAACATGATTAAGCTAGTACCGATTTCAAAATCGATTCGAAAATAGCCACCCCATCTTGGTTGCCCAAAATAGGATCTGCTGCCCGCTCTGGGTGAGGCATCATCCCAAACACATTGCGCTCGGCATTGCATACGCCGGCTATGTTGTTCATAGAGCCATTTGGATTAGATTCTGGCGTTACGTTCCCAAATTCATCGCAATAGCGAAACAATACTTGATCCTGGTCCTCAATAGATTTAATTACATCAGGGCGGGCAAAATAATTCCCTTCGCCATGTGCAATCGGAATTTTTAATGCTTTATTAGGGTCGAGTTCTGATGTAAGTAAGCTATTGGTGGTGGCAGGTTTTAAATAAATATTTCGGCAAATAAATTTTCGGTTCTCGTTATGCAAGAGGGCACCGGGTATCAAACCGGCCTCGGTTAAAATTTGAAATCCGTTGCAAATGCCCAATACATAGCCGCCTTTTTTGGCAAACTGAATAACTTCTTGCATCACGGGAGAAAAACGAGCTATGGCTCCGGAACGCAGGTAATCTCCGTAAGAAAATCCACCAGGTAGAATAACCATATCAGCTCCTTTAAGCTGCTGATTTTTGTGCCAAAGGTTTTCTACGGGCTGGCCCATAATTCTACTGAGAACATCAATAATATCTTGATCACAATTAGACCCGGGGAAAGTAACAACGCCAAATTTCATACTACAAATCTATTTAATTTAAAGGAATTTAGAAGCAGAAAGCTGTTAAAAAGCGTTAAATTTTATACCCATTGAAAATATAGCATACTACCCAATAACAAAATAAAGAGCGACTCGTAAATCCATGCTTTACTAGCATGCATAAAATAATAAGATAGTAAGACAGAAAGCGGCACAGTTGCCAAAACATAGTGATTCAGTTGAATACCATAGGCCAATACCGACGACAAAATAACTACGCCAAATAATGCGGAGAGCAATTGAAAGGATTTACGAATGTGCACAATGCTTCTAAAGAAATTTGCACGTAACTGAATCAAACCCAAAATACCAATTAGAGCTATTACTATTAAAACCAAGGAAGGAAGTTTACTAATCGGATTTTCGGTTCGCGATAGTTGCCAATAGCTTAACCAATTTGACAATTGGCCATTCCAATAATAATAGAAGGCTAAGAAAAAAGCGACTGTAGCTAGGCCTAAAACGGCCATGGCCCACTCCCGCCAATTAAATGAGCGAAAAATTAAAAGCCCCACCCAAACCATTAGTAAGAACAAGATGAAGGGTGCATACAAAATAGTACCCAAGCCAATGAGTAAGCCCATATCAAAAATTAGGTCACGGGCATCGGGTTTGCGGTAGCTGCTCAAAAATTGGTTTAGCAGCCAAATAAGTACAAAATTTACTAAAAGAACCGGACTAAAACCTCCAAGCGTATCGGCAAAACTCGTACAAACTATATAAAGTAAACCGGGTAAAAAACTGGGTTTACCCAATAAATTATGTGTATTTATAACCTTATTAAATAAGAGTGCTTGTGCAAATAATAGAATAAACCCAAGCCATTTACTGGTTGCAAAACTCAGCAATGCGGTACTGGCTGATGAAAGTAAAAGATGGCGGTACAATTCACCCATTCCGACAGAAGCTGAGCTAGCATCTGCCGCAGCTCCATTAAAGATGTATAAAAGCACAGCAACTCCAAATAGGGGCAACACGCTTAAGGGATGAAAGGTTCGAAATAGCTTAATCATTTTTGGCTGTATAAAAACCAAAGCAATATTAAGATATTTTGCTGAAACGTTTCATGAGATCTGCTACTATTTGATTGGTTTGATCGGGAAAATTAGGCTTAAACGTAAAAGGCTTTTGCAACCAGGCTTTAAGTTGTGCTACAAAATCGGGGCCTATACGCTGAATTACGGGGACGCCCATTTTAGCAGCTGCGGCGGCATTGCATTGTTGTTCGTACTGATTTTTCATGGGAATAAGCAGTAATTTTTTACCTAAATACAGGGCTTCTGCAGGGCCCTCAAAACCACCTCCTGTTATTAAACCATGGGCATTGGCTAAACTTTGATTAAAGCCCGTATTGCTGACTGGCCTTACAGAAACATTGTTTTGCTGATACGCCTGTGAGCAATGTTTAGAAAAAATTTGCCACCTTACATCGGGTATATGCTCAAAATAGCTGAGCAAAAATTCATCGGCGTATGCGGGAAGGTATACCGTAATATGGCCCAAATCCTTTGGCTCTAATGCACGTATTTCGGAACGAATTACCGGCGTGTAAATGGAGTTATCGTAGGCTTTGAAATGAAACGACAAGCGATTGGTGCTTGGGGCATAGTACTTAAAAATGAGTTCGGCCCAAGCAGATTTGTGGGCTGGCCTTGGTGTTTTGGGGGAAAGAAAAGCCGACTGATGACTGAGTGCTATGCAAGGCACTTTACGTATTTGGCATGCCCAAGCACTTATTGGTTCAAAGTCGTTAATAACTAGGTCGTAATTTTTTACAGGAAGGTGTTTAATATCGGCTAAAAGCCTGAAAAATTTCATTTTTTTTATAGTTTTCCAGATATCAACCCCTCCCTTTTGCCCAAAAATGAAACTAAAGCCATGTAATAAATAAGCAATGGGTTGCTCTAAAAAAACATCGGCTTGGGTACCGCTAATTAACACATCAACATCGCCATATTTTTGTAAATGCGGCAATATTTCTTTGGCACGGCTAATATGGCCATTGCCCGTTCCTTGTATGGCAAATAAAATTTTCAAGAATAAAATTTTTTAAACCGCTTCAAAGCGCATTTGATCTAACAAAATTTTAACATCTAGTTTAGATGCCAAATTCTCTTGCTCCAGATCCTCTTCTAGATGCTTATCATCAAATTTTTTAGGGTCGTATTTATAAATCACCCATTCACCGTTATGATATTCCAATGCGCTTAAATTTTCTACCCAATCACCCGAATTAAGATACGTAACTGAGCCCTTATCGGTAGTAATGGTTCTAATTTCGGGTTGATGAATATGGCCGCAAATAACAAACTGATAGCCTTTATCGATGGCCAATTCTGCTGCGGTTTGCTCAAAACTATTGATAAACTTCACGGCATTTTTAAAACTAGCTTTCACCTTTTTAGAGAAACTCATTTTTTCTCTTTTCAATAAAGTGAGCACCCAGTTCACAAAGCTGTTAAGTAAAATCAAGCTATCGTAGCCTATAGCGCCTAGCTTTGCTAACCATTTTGAATATTGCATGGTTACATCAAACACATCGCCATGAAAAATCCATGCACGCTCTTCACCCAATTCTAAAACCAATTTGTTTTTTATGTTAAATGACCCTAGATGGAAATCATCAAATTTCCGCAGCATTTCGTCGTGGTTGCCTGTAAGGTAATGTACGGGTACCCCGTTGCTTACAAATTTTAAAATTTGCCGAATAACCTTCATATGGCTTTCTGGCCAGTACGATTTTTTAAACTGCCATATATCTATAATATCGCCGTTTAGCACCAATGTTTTTGGTTGTATAGATTTTAAATAATTGAGCAATTCCTTAGAGTGGCAGCCATAAGTGCCCAAGTGCACATCAGAGATAACTACCAAGTCAACCGCTCTTTTCTTCATCGTGTTGAAGTTTCAGAAAACCATTCGTCTGCCTCGTCTTCTATTTTAATTTCGAAAGGACTAAACCAAAATAGTACAATAGCCAATAAACAAATGCTCGTAAAAATGAATTCTATACTCATATTTACAAATAAAGTATACCCACTTAAACTTAAGGTTAAGCAAAGATTAAGTTTGTAAAAACTTAGCCTAATTGTTTTTGTATCCGATACAACTGCTTTTCGTGATGTTTGGTATGAATTTCAATAAAGCGCAGCCATTGCCTAGCATTTAACAAGCCTAAACGAGGGTGTTTGGCCTTTTGATTAGATGAAGCTCCCGAAACCTGTGGAACCAATTCTTGTAACCGTTGGGTAAAATTGTGTATTAATTGTTGTGCTTCGGCAGGGTTTATTTTTTTAACCATAGCCGCAATACGAGCTGGTGCTTTAATTTTTCCGGGAGGGAATTTACCAAAAAACAAGATGAGCCAAACTGCAAAATGAGTAGACTTGTTATCTTCTTCGGCAGTGCCCTCTATACATTTTTTGAGTACTAGTAATGAACTTAAATTGGCCACAAAAATATGGGAATATACTTCGGCATAAGACCACACCCCAGCAGCAGGATTTCGTTGAAAATCGGCATCAGATAGGGTAGCTAAAAATGCTTCGTACCTAGCTGTAGCTTGTACTATACGAGAGGCAGTTTGGTCTATACTCATAAAAGCTCAATTAATTCGTTTAAATGATGTATCTGTTTCGGAATATCTGTCGGTTTTTCTTTACGCTCGGGGTTAAAATAAATAGCATCCATACCAAAAGCCAAAGCGCCCCGCACATCGGCTTCTATACTATCGCCAATCATTAAACTAGTATGCACTTCTGTTTGTGCACACGTTACAGCATGCTTAAAAATAGCCGAATCGGGTTTATTAACGCCCACTTCTTCCGAAATAATAATGTTAACGAAATATTTGGCTAAATCTGTTAATTCAATTTTCATCTCGGTAGATTCTTTAAATCCGTTTGAGATGATGTGCATCACGTATTTATCTTGCAAGTAACTCAGCGTTTCATGCGCCTCTGGGAATAAATTGGTTTTAGTAGGGCAAATGCGTACATAATCGTCTTCAAACTGGTGTGGAATCAATTCAGGTGCTAAACCCAAATCCAAAAAAGTTTTGCTAAAACGAGTGGTGCGTAATTCTTCTTTACTAATACGGCCCAAATGATAATCGGCCCAAAGTTGGTGGTTGTTATGGGTATAGGTTTCAATAAACAAGTCCGCTGAAAGCAAGCCTAATTTTTTTAAGCTATAGGTTTGATAGAGTTCTTGGAGAGTTTCTTCGGCATTTCGGTCAAAATCCCAAAGGGTATGATCAAGATCAAAAAAGAGGTGTTCGTAGCGTTGGGCCATATACAAAACTGCAGAAATAATGCCTGTAAACGAAAAGCGAAGGCAAATTTATTCTACAAGCAGCACATTTGCTGCTAGGCTTCGTATATTTATGCCGATGGAATTTAAACTCACTTCTGCCTATCGGCCCACTGGTGATCAGCCCGAGGCTATTCGCCAATTGGTAACAGGAGTGCAGGCGCAGGAACACTACCAAACCCTGCTTGGGGTAACCGGATCGGGCAAAACGTTTTCTATTGCCAACGTAATTCAGCAAACCCAAAAACCCACGCTAATACTCAGCCACAACAAAACGTTAGCGGCTCAATTGTATGGAGAGTTTAAGCAGTTTTTTCCAGAAAACTCGGTAAACTACTTTGTATCCTACTACGATTATTACCAGCCCGAGGCCTACATTGCCACGAGCAATACCTACATAGAGAAAGATTTACAGATTAACCAAGAGATCGAAAAATTGCGCTTGGCTACCACCTCGTCCCTCATGTCGGGCCGTAGAGATGTAATTGTAGTTTCTTCTGTCTCCTGTATTTACGGTATGGGAAATCCCGATGATTTTGCAGCATCTATTTTTCGCTTTGCGGTGGGCACGGTCATCAGCCGAAATGCATTTTTACACCGCTTGGTAGAAATTTTATATTCCCGTACCACCAGCGATTTCCAGCGGGGAACCTTTAGAGTGAAGGGCGATACGGTAGATATTTATCCGGCTTACTTAGATTTGGCGTATCGGGTATCTTTTTTTGGCGATGAAATTGAAGAACTAAGCTCCATAGATCCTGCTTCGGGTAAAACCATTGAGAAAACAACACATTTGGCCCTCTTTCCGGCCAATTTATTTGTAACCCCCAAAGAGCGCTTTACCCAAGTAATTTGGGAAATTCAAGAAGAACTACAAATGCGCAAAGCGCAATTGCTAGACGAAGGCCGACACCTAGAAGCCAAACGTTTAGAGGAACGGGTAAACTACGATTTAGAAATGATGCGGGAATTGGGCTATTGCAGCGGCATTGAAAATTATTCTCGGTTTTTCGACGGGCGCAAACCCGGTGTACGCCCCTTCTGCTTACTCGATTATTTTCCGGATGATTACCTAATGGTAATTGACGAAAGCCACGTAACCTTGCCCCAACTGCGGGCCATGTACGGTGGCGATCGCTCCCGAAAATTATCTTTGGTAGAATACGGCTTCCGCTTGCCGGCCGCCATGGATAACCGCCCCCTAAATTTCAACGAATTTGAAACCTTAGCGCCACAAACTATTTATGTAAGTGCCACCCCCGGCGATTACGAATTAGAAAAAACCGAGGGTGTATATGTAGAACAAGTGATTCGCCCAACGGGTTTATTAGACCCCCTTATAGAAGTGCGTCCGCTTATAAACCAAGTGGATGATTTATTAGACGAAGTAGATAAAACCGTGAAACAAGGCGATCGAATTTTAGTAACCACACTCACCAAACGCATGGCCGAAGAGTTGAGCAAATACATGCAAAAACTCGGTATCAAAGTGCGTTACATACACTCCGAAATAAAAACTTTAGAACGAGTAGAAATTTTGCGTGGCCTACGCCTCGGCGAATTTGATGTGCTGATTGGTATTAACTTATTACGAGAAGGACTGGATTTACCCGAAGTATCCTTAGTAGCTATTTTAGATGCCGATAAAGAAGGTTTTTTACGTTCCGAACGCTCGTTGATTCAAACCATTGGCCGAGCGGCCCGTAACGATAGAGGCCGGGTAATTATGTATGCCGATAGCGTAACCAAAAGTATGCGCATTACTATAGATGAAACCAACCGTCGCCGCGATAAACAAATTGCCTATAACCTAGAGCACGGCATTACCCCAACCACCGTGGGTAAATCTCGTGAATCTATTATGGAGCAAACCTCGGTAATGGATTTTGCCGGTGGAGTAGCCAAAGCTTATGTAGAAAGCGACATGCTGGCCAGTCTTGCCGCCGACCCTATTGTGCAATACATGAGCAAGGCCGATTTGCAAAAAGCCATAGACAAAACCAAAAAAGAAATGAATGCTGCCGCCAAGGATATGGATTTCTTGCAAGCAGCTAAACTCCGCGATGAAATGTTTGCTTTAGATAATATTTTAAAGGATAAAAGTTAAAGAAACGAGTTCCCTTTTGGTAAAAGAGAAACTCATTTCACTAAAATTTAGGTGTTTTTGATGGTAGCGGTACAATCAGAACAACCACATCTAAACGTAATAGTGCCATCGGGCTTAATTTCACCACTCACCACACAACCACAACTTCCATTGCAACTTACGGTAATATCTCCTTTAACTAATTGACTCGTAACACCCCCTCGTTTAACCACTAGTTTTTTTGCGTTGTACTCAATTTTTGGGTACCGAACATAGGCAAAATTACCAGCAGCCCCTGTTTTCGTTTTATACCAGACAATGGTAGCGAAGCCAGTTTTAACGGGTAAATAATCTACTTTGGTGATTTCCAATCCGGAGGTTTCAGAAACTGTTTCTAGCGCAATTTGCATTAAATCATCAGAATTTGCTGCTATCGTAACTTCACTTGGAGCTTTTAACAGAAATTCTTGCTGATTGGCTAAGTCCCCTTGCTTGTTGCAAGCGGCCATAACTAGCCCTATCGTTAGGGCCATTAGTAAGCATAATAAATTTTTCATAGCGTTTGTTTTATACGATAACGTTAAATTTGTAGCATCAATTATATGAACGGACAAAACCGCAACGATGTGTATCCTGGATTGGAGGTAGACATCATCTTAAAAAAAGACCAACGTACAGGCGCCCGCACCCGAGGAGTAGTAAAAGACCTCCTCACCAGTTCGTCTTTTCACTCTAGAGGCATTAAAGTACGTTTAGAAGATGGGCAGGTTGGCCGGGTAATCGAAATTATTGAGGACTAAAACGCACTAGTTGAAACATTTTTCAGCAGAAATCGTCTAAATTTGTAAACTGATTTAAAACAAATGGAAGTATTACGGTTTTTATTTTACCTCTTTCTCATTCTGTGGCTCCTCCGCATTTTGCTCCGCATTGCCCTCCCTATAGTATTTAAACGCATGATTGCCAAGCTGCAAAAACGTGCAGAACAAACCCAAGGAAGCCACCCTAAACAACCCGAAGGCAGTATTCATGTAGATTACGTTCCGCCCAAAGGCAAAAAGCCTAAAAAGGATTCGGCTGGTGAATTTGTGGATTTCGAAGAAATAGACTAAATCAATAATCTCAGAATGTAGCACCTAAATTGATGCTACTATGCTGCTTTTTTCTATTTTTGGATTCTATAAATAGAAAATATGAGCAACTGGTTTAAACGCAACGCCAATCATTTACTAATTATTGGCATTTTCCTATTGTTGTGCTTGGTGTATTTTAGCCCGGCCATACAAGGCAAAGGATTGTATCAACAAGATGTTTTGCAGGCAAAAGGCATGCAAAAAGAAATCATGGACTTTAAAGCCCTTGATGGTAAAGCACCGCTTTGGACAAATTCGATGTTCGGCGGAATGCCTTCTTACCAAATTTGGGTACAATATCCGTACAACGTTACTACCTACGTGATTTCGTTTTTGAAAACCGTATTTCCTAACCCTATAGATACCGTTTTATTGTATTTATTGGGAGCCTACTTACTATTCTCGGTGTTACGGGTAAAACCGTGGTTGGCCGCAGCTGGCGCCATTGCCTTTGCATTTTCATCGTATAACTTTATAATTATTGAAGCCGGCCACAGCAATAAAGCATTGGCTTTGGCTTTCTTTGCCCCCATTTTAGCGGGTATACTGCTTACGTTGCGTAGAAAATACCTGCTGGGTGTGGCCATTACGGCCATTGCCTTGGCATTAGAAATTAGGTCTAACCATATTCAAATGACCTATTACTTATTTATAGCCATTTTGGTTTTCATAGGATTTGAATTGGTAAACGCCATTAGAACCAAAACTGTAAAAGAATTGCTTAAGCCTGCAGCCTATTTAGTGGCGGCTCTAGTATTGGCTGTTGCCGTAAATGCCGGTATGCTATGGACCACCTACGAATATGGCAACGAATCTATCCGTGGAAAATCAAATTTAAGCACAAACCAACTGGCGCCAAGTAATGGTTTAGACAAAGAATATGCCTACCAATGGAGCCAAGGTGTGGGCGAAAATATTACCTTTTTAGTGCCTAACTTTTATGGAGGCGCCAGCAATACCCCACTTCCCGAAGATGGTGCGGTGGTAAAAAGCTTAACCGATAAAGGGGTGCCGGCAGAACAAGCGGTAGCATTTTCCAAACAATTGCCTTCCTATTGGGGAGAAAAACCGTTTACCTCGGGTCCATTTTATTTTGGAGCCATTGTTTGCTTTTTATTTATATTGGGCTTAGTTGTGGTAAAAGGTCGTACCAAATGGTGGATTTTTACAGCTACCCTATTGAGTATATTCTTAGCCTTTGGTAAAAATTGGCCCTTAGTGTCCGATATTTTCTTCCAGTACTTTCCACTTTACAATAAGTTTAGAGCTGTAGAATCCATTCTGGTAATTGCCGGATTCTTAGTTCCTGTATTAGCAGTGCTAGCCGTGCAAGAACTTATTGATAGTAAAGAAGACAAGAAAAAATTACTAAAGAAAGTACAATTCGCAGCCTATGGCACGCTAGGTTTATTAGCGATATTGGCAGCTGCTCCGAGCTTATTTTTTAGTTTCCAAACCTCAGGCCATAGTCAATTAATAGACCAATTGTCGCAAATTACTGGTGGTGACCGCAACTTTGCCGAAAGCATTGCACAGGGCTTGGTAAGCGACCGCATTAGCCTAGCTCGTAGCGATGTATTTAGATCGCTCATTTTTGTAGCCATTGGAGCCGCATTGGTATGGGCCCTAATTAAGCAAAAACTGAGTGCAGGAACAGCTACCGCTTTATTGGCTGTTGTAATTTTGGTAGATATGTGGGGGGTAGATAAACGCTATTTAAACAACGATAATTTTGTTGAACAGACAGCCCTTACCCAACAATTCCAAGCTCGTGAGGTAGATCAATTTATTTTAAGAGATACTAGTCTGAATTACCGGGTGTTTGATTTGAGTATTCAGACATTTAGCAATGCCAGTACTAGCTTTTTCCACAAAACAGTGGGTGGTTACCATGCGGCCAAGTTAAAACGTTTCCAAGAAGTTTTAGACAAGCAGTTTAACAACGCTATTAATGAAGATGTGTTGGATATGCTTAACGCCAAATACATTATTGGTACCGACGAGCAAAACAAATCGCAAAAAATGGAACGCCGCGAAAGCGCTTGCGGAAATGCTTGGTTTGTGCCCAACGTAACCTTTGTAAAAAGTGCCGATGAGGAAATGAATGCCATCAGCAGCTTCGACCCAAGAAATGAAGCCTTTGTAGGCAACGAATTCAAATCCTTAATAGATACCAAGAAAGTAGGATTCGATCCGAACGGGACAATTAAACTAAGCAATTACCGTCCAGATCATTTAACCTATACCTACTCCATTGGCAAAGATATGATTGCTGTATTTTCCGAAATTTGGTACGATAAAGGTTGGAAAGCCTATGTAGATGGAGAGGAAATTCCGTATTTCAGAGCCAACTACATTTTACGTGCCGCCGCACTGCCTGGTGGTAACCATACCCTAGAATTTAAATTCGAACCCCGTTCTTATATATTGGGAGAGAAAATATCGCTCCTAGCCTCTATTCTATTAATTGCAGCATTGGTATTTGCGATATACAAGGGGCGCAAAAGAGAGGGATTAAGTTAATTCAAGCAATAATACCATGAAAAAGATTATTGGGATTGGTATAGTATTAATTGTTTTTTTATCCTGTAAGAAAGAAAAGTCTACAACATTAAATTCGGATTCAGGGAAATCAGTTAAAGAGACGATAAGTAAAAATTTTGCGAATAATAATCTCGATTCTCTCTCATTAATAAATAAAACTACATCTTGGTTTAATACAAATAAATCTTTCGACAGAATATTTGAGGTTCAAAATTCGCTGTACTGGGGATTTGAACTTAAGTCTACTGGCGAACTGGTACCCTATAACAGAACTAGTGCAGGAACCTGGTCCGCTAATAAAAACTATTACTGGAACGATTTAGGTACCTATATCTATACTGACTTAACGGGAGATGGGCTCAAAGATCTTTGGGCTTATTATTGGAAAAACCCTTGGCCAACTAATGCAACCGGACTACATTTATTTTCTGAGTATGAAAAAAATCCAAAGACTTATGATTTGCAAGCCGGGCTAGTTCAGGTAAGAAAAAATGTTTTAGCAGATCTCAATAACGACCAAATGCCCGAACTCGTTCTATTTTCATCGGGTTATGATGGTCCGCCCTTCCCTGGTGATGCTATCGGGATTTTTTATGTGAAAGAAAAACGCTATCAATACCTCAATCAAGATATTGGATATTTCCACGGCGGTGCCACTGGCGACATCAATAACGATGGTTTAGTTGATATTATAGCCTATTCAGGAGGCAGCATGGTTATTCCGTTACACCCTACCGCTTATATAAACCAGGGCAACAGCCATTTCTTATTATCCAATCAGTTATTTAAAAATTTTAATGCCGGAACAGATAATTACTATACAGTTGAGTTATTCGATATCACAAAGGATGGGAAATTAGATTTGCTCTTAGGGGGTCAAAATAAGTTATTACTCATCCCTCAAAAAAATAACGAATTTAACAGAAATAATGCTATCCATTTACCCATTGAATCTGATTTGGAGTTAATGGATATCGCCTTCTTTGATTTTAACAAGGACGGGCAAATAGACATACTCACTATGAGTAACAAATCGGGATATAATGGCTATGGCCTGCGGCTATTTCTTAACGAAGAAAATGTTTTTAAAGATGTAACGAACACTTATTTTGATGTAGCAACTGGTACCGGCACCAATGCTTGGATAAAGTGGATTCACTTTTTTGATTATGACAGAGATGGTGACATTGATGTAGTTGGAGATGGATTATTTGGAAGCCTAAACGGCAGGCGAATTTGGTGGAAAAATGAAGGCGAAAGATTCCATCAAGTGATAGAATAGATAATTAATCGTTAGTCTGGCCCATTTTAATATAATAAAAACCCAGTTTCGCCGCGATAAACAAGTGATTAAACAAATTGGGTAGCAAGCCATAATGCTTCGTAAAAATTGCAAAACGCTCTTTTAAACTTTGTTGATGTCTTTTTTTAGACATGCCACCCACTAAATACTTAGCCACATAACCCGATACTTTTACCGAAGTTTTAGCTTTTTTGGCCGCGGTTAAAATCCAATCAATATCTGCACTTAATTCATACTGCCTATCGTACGGTTCGGTTAAGGTTCTGCGAATATAAATAGCTTGATGGCTAATGGTCATCCCAAAACGGAAACTTTGCCAAGTGAATTTTTCGGGCACACTATGTCGGCGTTTGCCTATACTTTGCCAAGCCTCGTTAAACATTTCGGTTTCGCCATAATAAATATCTGCATTAGGAGCCGTAGAAAATACGTTTTTAACGGTATCGGGGGCATACAGTTCATCGCCCGAATTCATAAACAATACATAATCGCCGCTAGCCAAAGCCAAGCCTTTGTTCATGGCATCGTAAATGCCGGCATCTTTTTCTGATACTACTTTTGATAATCTATCCTGATAACGCTGAATAATCTCCAAGGTGCCATCGCTTGATGCTCCATCTACCACAATGTACTCTATGTGGGCATAGCTTTGATTAAGCACCGAAAGCAACGTGCGTTCAATATCGCGAACATTATTATACACAACGGTGATGATGGAGAGTGTAGGTTTATGCACGGCTGTGAAGAATAGATTGATAAAATTGAATGTGTTGTTGCGCCACCACCGTTTCGGAGAACGTAGTTAGTACCGTTTGCCTAGCTGATTTAGACAAGGCCCCTTTATCCGCATGGTTTTTAACCCAAACCAAGCCTTTGGCTAGCTCTTTTGGGGAAGCATCTTTTGCCAAATAGCCATTTTGTTGATGTTTAACCATATCGGGAATACCTCCGGTGGTAAAAGCCACAACGGGGGTACCGCAAGCCAAGCTCTCTAAAACAGTATTCGGCAAATTATCTTCAATAGATGGCGTTACAAATACGTCGGCGGCGGCGTAGCAGAGTGCTAACTTTTCTTCCTCAGTAATGGTTCCTAAAAAAGTAGTTTTAAACTTAAAATCGGGCAAATCACCAGCCGCACGATTGCCGAAAACTACCAATTCGGCTTCATTATTTTGCCCAAAAATACCAAGGGCATCTACCAATAAATCGGCGCCTTTATGTTTATCGTTTGCTGAAGGCATAAATCCACTCAAAATTAAAAAGGCATTTGCCGGAAGACCTAGTTTCTCACGAGCAAGCACTTTATCTGAAGGAGCAAACACCTGCGTATTAAGTGTATTGGGGATGGTATGGATAGGCGATTTGGCGAACAAAGCACTTTTTTTAGCGGATTGCGCCATCCATTCACTCGGCGCAATTACCTGCAGCTCTAAACCGGTGTAGGCTTGCTTTTTAGCCTTCCAGATGTGGTGAGAAAGATCGTGGGGGCCAGGCTGTTTTACAATCGGGCAGTTTCCGCAAGCCTGCTCAAAATGGGTGCAGGCATAACGCACATGGCAACCGCCGGTAAAGGCATTGCTATCGTGAAAAGTCCATACAATCGGTTTATTTAGTCTTTGCAGTTTGGCAAGATCTTTGGGGCGCAAAAAAGCATGATTCACCCAATGTAAGTGTATAATATCGGCTGCCTGTAGTGCCAGATGTGTGCTGATATCTTTACCAAAAAAAGGAATAGAAAAAGGAGTTTTAATAGACTTTATCCTCGTTTTAGTAAGGATTCGTTCTAAAATAATTTTAATAGCTGTGAACAATCTTGGTACTAAACCCTTAGAAAAGTTGTGGGGACTAGGTGCTGATTCAAAGGAGTAATTTACCCAAAGGCTAGCATCTAGGCCCTCTGCTTGCAAAGCCCGCACAAGGCGGCTAGCAGCACGACCTGCACCTCCGTTATTTTCGTAGCTATTTAGGTGTACAACTTTCAAATCAACCAAAAATACACATTTATCACATGTTAAGGCTGTTCAAAGCTGGCAATTATGTTTATTTTAGCAACATGGCTAATGAATTAACAGACCGGGCTTTTTGGACCAGCTACTGGGAATCGAAAACGGATCTTGCTTGCACAATTCCTAAAAACTATCTTTTCCACGAAGTTTTTGAAAACATTGTAGCAACCAAGAATAGTGAAACTGCCATTGAGTTGGGCGGATTTCCGGGCTATTATACTGTTTTCTTGAAAAAACACCTCGGCATTAGCAAGGCAACTTTACTCGATTATTTTATTCATCCGGGCCTTATCAAACAGCTTTGCCAAGCCAACGCATTAGCGCCTTCGGACATAGAAATTATAGAAACAGATTTATTCGCTTATAACCCCACTAACTCTTATGATTTAGTGTTATCGTGCGGATTGATTGAGCATTTTAAAGATACCCGAGATATTTTGGACCGCCACGTGCAATTTATGAAGACCGGCGGTAGTTTGGTTGTTACCCTACCTAATTTTAGAGGAATGAATGGGTGGGTGCAAAAAACGTTCGATAAAGAAAACTACGATAAACACGAGTTGGCCTGTATGGACCCAGCACTGTTGCGGACTTTATTAGAAGAGTTAGGCCTTTCGGTAGAACAAGCCAGCTATTACGGAAAGTTTAGTGTGTGGTTGGAGAAAAAAGACAGCCAGTCTGCATTGGCTAAACTGTTCGTAAAAGGGATTTGGGTACTAGGTAAAGTTTGGAGCAAGCTTTTCCCATTCGAAAGCAAAGCTCTATCGCCCTATATTTTGGTGGTAGCAGAAAAACGTTAAGCCCGAAAATGCTGGTTCACATAACGTAGTACCCGTTGCCATAAATTGCCTTTTCTGTTTTTCAAAAAGATTTTAATGAAGTTATAGGCCTCTGCATGTTCAGCAATAAGATCCGGAAAGTGTTTAACGGGCTGTGGGTTGATGGACACATTGTAAATTTCGTTGATACCCGAATGCACGCCGCTGCCATCGTGGCCAATATTACTCACCAAAGAGTGCGCAGGATTTAGCGTGAGTCCTCCTTTTAAAAAGATGGAGGCGTACCAGCGAATGGCCCACGAATTATTACTTCCGGCCTTTAGCTCCTGCATTTGTTTCCAAAAATTCATGTTGCCTTCAATAGAAAATTGATGTTTTTGTTCGGCGGAAAATTGCTCCATGAGCTGGTTTACATCGGGATTAAACTGTTGCCATGCTCTGGACCAGGTTGCCCAACCCCAGCTGGTTGCCGCTCTAAAAAAGAAGGTTTCGGGTAATTGCTCCGATTCGGCAATAGGCAAAGGATACATGTAGGCCCCGATGTGCATCACCTGTTCTTCTTTTTCATATCTATCTAAGGCATCGTTAAAATAACACAAGGTATAGGGAGATGTAATTAAGTCGTCTTCAAAAACAATCGCCTTGCCATATTCATCCATCAACTGTGTAACGCCACTAATTACCGAATTGGCCAAGCCTAAATTGCTACTCCGCTCAATAATTTCTACAGACTTAAAGCCGTCCACTTGTTTTATTAATGCCCGTACTTCGGCTACTTTTTCAGCTTGTTTGGCATTTTTAGAGCCATCGGAAAAAATAAATAAATGGGAATCGGCTGCCAACTCGTTTTGCTGTAAAAACTGAAGGGTACGGCGGGTGTGCTCCGGCCGGTTGTACACAAATAAAGCAATGGGGGCTAGCTTTTGCATCCTAAAATATTTCTAAATCGTGTTGTTTACTACACAAAACCGTGTAGGCATTGGCCCATTTTTCTTGTTGTTTTTTACCGCCCAAAAAACCTAAACATCTTTTTAATTGATATTCTAACACAATTTTAATCTTCGCAAACAAGCTAGGTGATTTTTTCTGATTGATAAAGGTATTGAACTTGCTTACCTCTGGGTGAATCAAGGAGCATTCATCGGCCACAATGTGAAAGCCCTCCGATTGGAGTAAAAAACGTAAAGAAGTTGGGGTATACATATTTATATGGCCGTAGTCTAAAAAATGCTTCATGCGGGTATCTACACCAAAACGGTAATCTTTAGGCACTTCAATAAGTTGGTATTTGGCCACTCTTTTTAACTCCCGTAGCAACAAACGTTCGTGCTCTACATGCTCTAAAACGTGGGCCAAAATTACTACATCAAAACTGTCGTCAGGATAAGGAATGCGATAGCCGTCAAATTCTTGCACCGACTTCAAGGAAGAGATATTTTTAGCTTGAATATGGGCTACCCCAGTCTTAGAAATTTCTAACGCATGTAATTCGGGGGCAAATTTCCATTGATCTAAGTAGTATAAAATACTGCCATCGCCGGCACCTACTTCCAATACTTTTTTAAAGGTATGGCCTTTGCTTACATTAACCAGATGCTGGGCTTTATAGCGGGCACCTAACAAACGCCATTGTTCATCGTGCGCCTGATAATAGGCATCGTAGGCAGCTTTTACTCCTGTACTGATGAACGAATTTGCCATTTTAAATACCCAAGCAATTATCGGATTTGTAAAATACCGATGTAGTTTTATAATAAAATAAACCAGGCGAAATGCCACTAAAGGCCAACTCTTTAAAGCCTTGCTTTTTAAGAAAGGCAATACCAGGTGCATAAAAATCACGTTCCGAATCGTCGAGCACCACCACCCCGTTTTTACTTAAGGCAGCTACGGCTTGTTTGCAACAATTTACCCGATCGCGGCCATCTACAATAATGACATCGTATTTTTGTTGGGTAGTAATAGGCATTTTACTGTAAGCACCATTGGGCACTAATTCGCAAAATATAAGCTCCGCATTTTTAGGCGATGCCGATTTAATTTTGTCATACCATGCTTGGTGATGTTCTACGGAAACCACTTCTTTAGCCCGTTCGGCATAAAATAGAGTAGAATTGCCGGAACCGAATTCAAAAATTACGTGTTTTTTTGTTATTCGATCTTTAATAAAATCGATAAAGGAATAAGTAACCCAAGGCAAGGAAACACCTTCGGCATCTACCGGGGCCCCTGTATCAAAAGAACGTATCCAACCGATATCGGCTAAATACCCTTTAGTTCCAAAAGACAAAAGGGTTTTGAGTTTGGACCATTTCAGTAAACTTAATTTGGAATATTTCGCTTTCACTTTTTACTTATTTTTTGGATGATAGATATCAAAAACAGAGATTTTAACATGCGAAGCCCCTGCTCTCGGGTATGAGGAATGGCTAGTATAAAAAAGGTTGAACTAGCATAGGCAATAAGGGTAGCAATAGATGCTCCCAAAGCACCGTATATAGGAATAAGCCATAGGTTGAGTACTACATTTACCAAAGCCCCAAAAGCGGTTCGCGAAAAGGAAATGAGGGTGAAACCTTCGGCTAATAAAAATTGGCTGCTGGCACTTCCTAAAAACACAAAAATACCCGACCAAATATGAATAGATAACAAAATGCCTGCTCCTTGGTACGGATTTCCGTATAAAATATGAATGATTTGATTGGCAAAAATGCTTACCAAAATGGCTACTGGCAAACTGATTGCAACCAATAAATCGTATAAATTTTGCAGGCGTTTGTGGTAGCGTTCAATATCGGTTTTGCGGGCATGAATAATGGCCGGAAATACCGAGGTTACAATAGCTACGGGAATAAAATACCACGATTCGCTAATGCGTGCGGCAGCACTATAAATACCCACAATTTTACTACCCGCCGATTTTAACATCACTTGATCGATTTTCATATAAATGGAAATCATTACGGCGGTTAAAATTAATGGCCAGGATTGTTGAATAAGCGATTTTGCCCGTACCCAATTGAAGGTCCAGGTATGTAGATGTAACTGTTTACGCTTGTAAATAAACAGAAGGCCAAGAGCTAAAATAGCACTATCAAACACCAAGGCTCCGGCAAAATAAAGTACCGGTGCATGGTTATAAATTAAAGCAATTTTAACACCGGTGGAAAGCACTAAACATACATTCTGTACATGCACCACATATTTAGAAGCAACCTGCGACTGAAAATACGAATCGATAATATTGAAAGACTTAAATAAAGCCGCCGAGCTACACAAAGCAATTAAGAGAGCCAGAGATACCTCCGTTTCGTTGGTAGATAATTGGCGAAAAGCCAAATAGGTAAGAATAGCTAGCGGAATAAGTACCGCATTGGCGGCCAGGCGCATCACCAAAGAGGTGCCTAAAATTTCGTCACGTTTATCGGGGTGTTGTATGATTTCGCGAATAATAAAACTATCTAAACCCAGTGTGCCCACTGCAGCAAAAAGAGCGGCAAAGGCATCGGCAAAGCTTAAATCGCCAAACGCATAGGGGCCTAAATAACGGGCTATGATAAAGCCCACTACCAAACTTAAAAGTTTGCCTGCTAGCAACCAGCCGGTATTTTTTACATACTTCTGAAATGCTGCCTGCTCAAAACCTGGTAGTGCTGGTATTTTCATTCAAAACAAATGTATAAAAAAACAGCGCTCTCCGGCAATTCGAAGAGCGCTGTTTTTAGTAAGAAAACGAGAAATTAATTGGCAAATTTCTTTGCATTGATTTTGCGTTCGTTTTCTGTTAAATAAATTTTGCGTAAACGCATACTCACCGGCGTTATTTCAATGTACTCATCGGCTTGTATATACTCCATAGCTTCTTCTAAAGAAAATTTAATAGCTGGGGCAATTCGAGTATTATCATCGGTACCAGAAGCACGCATGTTGGTTAAGGCTTTCCCTTTTACCACGTTTACCACTAAATCGTTATCGCGAATGTGTTCGCCCATAATCTGGCCTTCGTATACATCTACACCCGGATCTACGAAGAAACGGCCACGATCTTGTAATTTATCAATAGAATAAGCGGTAGTCATTCCTTTTTCCATAGAAACCAATACACCATTTAAGCGACCAGGGATGGTTCCTTTCCAGGGCTCGTACGCTTTGAAACGGTGAGCCATAATGGCTTCACCCGCTGTAGCGGTTAATACGTTGTTACGTAAACCAATAATACCACGAGCAGGGATTTCAAATTCCAAGTGTTGCAAATCGCCTTTTGGCTCCATAACCAACAACTCCCCTTTACGTTGCGTAACCAATTCTATTACTTTTCCAGAAACATCGCCCGGGACGTCTACAATTAGCGTTTCAATCGGCTCACATTTCTTGCCATCAATTTCTTTGATAATAACTTGTGGCTGGCCTACTTGTATTTCATAGCCTTCGCGACGCATGGTTTCAATTAAAACCGACAAGTGAAGAATACCACGACCGTATACCAACCAAGAGTCAGGAGATGGCGTATCTAAAACCTTTAAGGCCAAGTTTTTTTCCATCTCTTTTAACAAACGATCTTTTATACGTTGTGAGGTTACCAATTTACCTTCTTTACCAAAAAATGGAGAGTTGTTAATGGTAAACAACATGTTCATGGTTGGCTCATCAATACTAATAACAGGTAATTGTTCTGGAGCTTCAAAATCGGCAATGGTATCGCCAATATCAAAACCATCAATACCTACTACGGCGCAAATATCGCCCGAGCGCACTTCGGTGGTTTTAACCTTACCTAAGCCCTCAAAGGTGTATAATTCTTTTACTCTCGATTTTACTACTTTACCATCACGCTTAATTAAGGTAACGGGCTGGTTTTCTTTTATAGAACCACGGTGTACACGACCAATGGCAATACGACCTACGAAAGATGAATAATCTAACGAGGTGATTTGCATTTGTAACGTGCCATCGTTTATAGGTGCCGGCGGAATGTTTTCAACCACAGCATCCAATAAGGCAAAAATATCAGTGGTTGGGGTTTTCCAATCGGTACTCATCCAGCCTTGTTTAGAAGAACCGTAAATTACCGGAAAATCTAACTGCTCTTCGGTAGCCTCTAAGTTGAAGAACAATTCGAAAATTTGTTCGTAAACCTCTTCTGGGCGGCAGTTTTCTTTATCTACTTTATTTACAACAACAATAGGTTTTAAACCCAATGCCAATGCTTTTTGGGTTACAAAACGAGTTTGAGGCATGGCGCCTTCAAAAGCATCGCATAATAACAATACACCATCGGCCATTTTTAATACACGCTCTACTTCACCGCCAAAGTCGGCGTGACCAGGTGTATCAATGATATTAATTTTTACGTCTTTATATTGTACCGAAACGTTTTTAGAAACAATGGTAATACCACGTTCACGTTCTAAATCGTTGTTGTCTAATATGAGGTCGCCAGTTTGCTCGTTGTCACGAAAAATAGAACAAGAGTGTAAAATTTTATCAACCAAAGTCGTTTTACCGTGGTCAACGTGGGCAATAATGGCAATGTTTCTAATTTTTTGCATTGAAGTGTTTTAAAAGAAAATTTTTGCAAAGGTAGGGTTTTAAAATCGTAAAACCCTGCAAATAGGTATTTTAGACTGCCGTGACAGTTCATAACAAACAAATGAATTACCTTTGTACCACATGAACGTACAAGAAATAGCCGTAGTTGCCGTATTTGGTTTAGCAGTAGCCTACCTAGGCCGAATGCTGTATCGCAATTTTACGGCTAAAAATAGTTGTGGAAGCTCCTGTAAATGTTCGGCAGATTTTTCTGGTGTGGAGCCTAAAAAAGATTAAGCTTTTTCAATAAGGCAAACGGCATAGGCTACAATACCCTCTTGGCGACCAATAAAGCCCATAGTTTCATTGGTAGTGGCTTTTATAGAAATATCCTCTTCAGAAATACCAGCAGCACTAGCAATATGCTGTTTCATGGCCGGCACATGTGGATTAATTTTGGGGGCTTCTAAACAAATCATGGCATCGATATTGCCAATGGTCCACCCTTTTTTGGCCAATAACTTTACACATTCTTGTAGCAAAATTAAACTGCTGATGCCTTTCCAACGGGCATCGGTATTAGAAAAATGATGGCCAATATCGCCTAAATTAGCTGCTCCAAGTAAGGCATCGCAAATAGCATGTACCAATACATCCGCATCCGAATGGCCAAAGGCACCTACATGGTGTTCTAAATTTACACCACCCAAAATAAAGGGATGCTTTTCAACTAACTGATGGACATCAAAACCAAAACCTACTCGTATTTTCAATAAAGTGCTAGTTAATTTTTGAGGGTAATGTATAAGTTAAAGAAAATCGTAGTGTATTGGCCATTGGGCTTTTTTGTTGATTGGCTAAAATATACGCTAAATCTATGCCTATTTTCTGCGTTTTAAACCCGCCACCTACCGTAATAAATTGACGATCGCCTTTCGTGGGATTCTCATAAAAATAACCCGTACGTAAAGCAAATTGATTACTAAACATATATTCAGCGCCCATCGCATAATTAATTTCTCTCAGTTCTTCCGAAAAGCCACCTGGAGCATCTGAAAAGGAGCCAAAAATACCCGAAACCATAGAACGATTGGGGTCTTTACCAGCAATAATTTTCCCATTGGCATCGAGTTCGGGCGAAGTGGGCACCAATAATTTATTTAAATCTAGCGTAATCGTTAATTTATCAAGATCATTCATTGCCAAACTAGTTGCAACGCCTAAACGTAAATTAGTGGGTAAAAAATACTTTGATCCGCCTTGCGCATAACTTACTTTGGTACCAATATTAGAAATATTAATACCCCAACTCACTTGTGCTACTTTGCCCAAAATAGTGGTAGGGTTGGTGCCATATGCCGAAACATCTGCAGCAAAGGCCGAAGCTGGACGTAACACGTCGCTAGCAGAAAATTGCCCATTACTTAAGCTAGAGCGAATATAGCGTATAGCGGTGCCCAATGAAAAAGTTTCACCAAATTTTCTAGAATAAGCCGCATCAATTGCAAATTCGTTGGGACTATAGGTTCCCAAATCAACTTGATTTATATCGGTTAGTTGAATATCGCCCAAAGAAAAATAGCGGACAGAGCCTGCTAAAACACCTTGATCGGCCAATTTTTTAAAATAAGTTAAATAAGCAAAATTTATATCGGGAACCAAATTTTTTAGCCAAGGAGAATACGAAAGTGAAGCACCGGAAGAGCCATCTAAAAACGACAACTTAGCCGGATTCCAATGCATTGAATACAAATCGGGAGTAGTGGCTACACCGGCATCGCCCATAGCCCCAGCTTTTGCATCGGGCGTAATGAGTAAAAAAGACATGGCTGTTTGTATACTATTCGGTTTTTTCCCATCAGAAAAAGCGGATGAACCAATGCCTTGGGCAGATACCTGTATGCTTAATCCTATGAATAAAAAAAAGTATAAACTACAACGCATAGTGTGAAAAATTGTTTTCAATTTGTTTCGAATGTATACAATATACGAATATAGAAACAATTGAGTTTTGATTGTATAAAAATACCTGCTAAAATTGGACTTAATAAACATGTGGGTGTTTTGGTGTTTTAGCGTAAATAACCTATTTTAGCAACTCGATGCTTAATAAAGCCCCTAATTATGAATAAGATAATACTATATAGCGGTTCTATTGCATGGGTGTTACTTATTAGTATAACACTTACATCATGCAGTAAAAAAAACACATCCTCTAAAACAGGAATGGCCTACAACAATAAATCTAACGGCGGTTTTCAGGTTGCTGGAAAGGTAAAAAGGGGCCCCGGGCCCGGTTTAATTGCCATTGAAGGTGGTACTTTTGTAATGGGAGGTAGCTTAAACCAAGATTTAGCTTATGAAAACGATAATACCAAGCGCCGTGTAACTGTAGCCTCCTTTTATATGGACGAGACCGAGGTTTCCAATGTAGATTGGTTAGAATATTTATATTGGATTAAACGCAATTTTAAAGACGATGCCGAATATTACTATAATGCACTGCCTGATACCTTAGTTTGGCGTAGACCATTATCGTACAACGAACCCTGGGTAAACAATTACTTACGCCACCCAGCATACCAAAATTATCCAGTAGTAGGAGTTACATGGGAACAAGCACGTGATTATTGCGTTTGGCGTACCGATAGAGTAAATGAAGATCTTTTACGTAAAAGTGGCTATTTAGCTGCTTATAAAGGCACACCTGTAACAGGGGTGGCTGGCGCTGCAACCACTAGCTTGCCAGATAGTGTAAAACCATTTAATACCGATATCTACCTCAATGGGCAATACCGCGGCCTGGGTATTGACGGCAAGAGGATGAAAAAAGATTTAAATCCGAACTCTTCAGCAGCTGCTCCGGCAGCAGGCACAACGTCAGTAACAGTAGGTGTTACGCGTCCGGTACGTTTAGAAGATGGTATTTTAAAAGAGCCATACCGTTTACCAACAGAAGCAGAATGGGAATATGCTGCTTTGGCATTGGCAGGTAACACTATCTATGAAAACATTGAAGATGGAAGAATTTATCCTTGGAATGGCATGGGCGTGCGTTCTGCCAAAAAGAAAACACAAGGTTTAATTATGGCCAACTTTAAACGTGGTGGGGGTGATAATATGGGTACTGGGGGTTGGTTAAATGATAAAGCCGACATTACCGCACCAGTAAGATCTTTTAACCCAAACGATTTTGGCTTGTATAACATGGCCGGAAACGTAAACGAGTGGACTGCTGATGTGTACCGAAAACTTTCTTTTGAGGAGTTTGAGGAGTTTAACCCATACCGTGGAAATGAATACGTAGATAAGGCCCTTGCTGACAAGAAAAAAGGGACTTACAAAAAAGATAAATACGGGAAAGTAGAAACCACGCCATCTGTTACGGCCAAAAAACAAACTTGGCAAGAACTACAAGCTGGTGTTAAACCTGATTCTGCCTTTAAAGCAGACAAACGCTCAGTAGACCAAATGGGTGTAGATGATAATGCTAAAGAATTATACGGCGTGAGCAGTTTGGTAAACGAAAAATCGAGAGTATACAAAGGGGGATCTTGGAACGATAGAGCCTACTGGTTAAACCCAGCTACCCGTAGATATATGCAACAAGACGAGGCTAGTGCCGAAGTTGGTTTCCGTTGCGCCATGACTTTAGTGGGTTCACCCGAGGTAAGTAGCAAAAGCGGCAAGCCTCAATTTAGAACCAATAAAAAATAAGAAAACAGGTGGCTTTTAAAAAAGGATCTCCAGAAATTGAGGTCCTTTTTTTATTTAAGAGAATTGAATAAGCACCTGGTTTTTCTCTACTTTATCTGAAGCTTTAATTTTGATAGATTTAATGGTCACATCTGCCGGAGATTTAATAATATTCTCCATCTTCATGGCTTCTAGTACGAGCAAGTTGTCGCCTTTCTTAACCTCATCGCCTTCTTTTACCAACACCGAAAGTACCAAACCTGGCATTGGGGCCTTTAATTCAGCTACTTTAGACGATTGGAGATTATCTAAACCCAATTGATGCAGTAAATCATCGAAGCGATCTTTAATAGCTATGCTATAGGTATGGCCATTTACTTTAATACTAGCCAATTTTTCTTCTTTAGAGAACGAGACAATTTCTACCCGATAAGAAGTATTTTGATGCAGAATATGCAATAGGTTGTCCTTAATCACCAAAGTATCTAGGCTTACCGGAGCACCATTAACTGTCCAGGCACCTTGTGTTTCGTTTACTTCAAAATTAAATTTTTCGTTTACTTTTAGTTGGTACATGGCCTTAGGTTTTATACGAAGTTAACGATTCAATAAGTTAATCTCAAAACAGGCCGCTAAGGCTGCTGTCTCTGTACGCAAACGGGCTTCGCCTAAGCTAATACCGGTATAACCGGCTGCTTGGGCCAAGGCTAGTTCTTGGGGCGTAAAGTCGCCCTCGGGACCAATAAGTATAATATAATGGCCCAGTGGCTTAACAAGCTGAGCTAAAAGCGGCTTTTCACCTTCCATACAGTGTGCTATAAAACCAGTACCAGCTAAACCTTGCTGCATAAATTGTTTAAAGGAAATTGCTTCGTGTACTAGCGGATGGTAGGCTTTAATAGATTGCTTTATCGCCGAGGTAATAATTTTGTTTAAACGTTCGGTTTTCACGTCCTTGCGCTCTGAGCGGTCGCAAATTATGGGCGTAATGGTATCAATGCCTAGTTCGGTAGCTTTTTCTAAAAACCATTCTAGGCGTTCTATGTTTTTGGTAGGCGCTACGGCTATATGTAAATAATGGTTGCGCTTGCCAAATTCTTGCTGGCTATGGGTAATCTGAAAAATGGTTTTTTTGGGATTGGCATCGGTAATTTGAGCGGTATATTTTCCGCCTTTTCCATCAACCAAAAGCACTTCATCGTGTAGCTGCAAGCGCAATACCCGAATGGCGTGTTTACTTTCCTCTTCAGAAAGCATATAGGTAGGTAGTGTTATATCGGGTGTATAAAATAAATGCATAGGCTTTAATGCAAATCCACCGCATCATCGGGATTAATAACCAATTGCAAACGAATAGATTCGATGTTTTGCTCCGTCTTTTTTAATACGGTAAGCGTATAGCCATTAAATTCCATTTGTTCGCCCACTTCAGGTATTTTACCAAACACATCGCCAACTAAACCGGCCATGGTATCGTAATCGCCATCTTCAGGCAAATCGTGGGGCAGGTATTCGTTTACATCGTATACACTAGCAGCTGCGTTCACAATAAATTCGCCATCAGATATTTTTTCTACAATTGGTTTTTCTTCATCGTACTCATCTTGAATTTCACCCACCAATTCTTCTACAATATCTTCGAGTGTAACCATACCAGCGGTGCCGCCAAACTCGTCCAATACAATGGCAATTTGAATGCGTTTTTGCTGAAACTCACTCATTAAATCGTTAATTTTCTTAGTCTCCGGAATAAAGTAAGGTTTGCGAATAATATCGGCAATAAGCACTTCTTTTTGTTCTACTAAAATGGGCAACACATCTTTTGCGTGGATAATACCTACAACTTTATCGATGGTATCTTCAAATACCGGAATACGAGAATAGCCCTCCTTTATGATATAGTCTAAAACCTCGGCAGTAGGTGTTTCTAATTCAATGGCTGAGATTTTAGTTCGAGGTACCATGATATTTTTAACCACACGTTCATTAAAATCGAATACATTTTTAATCAATTCGTGCTCATTGGTGTCTAGGGCCCCACTTTCTTTTCCCTGATCGAGAAGATATTGCAACTCTTCGGAACTATGATGCGCCTCGTGACCTGCGCTAGTGTGTATACCGAACAATTTTAGAATGAGGTTAGCAAAGCCATTTAGCAACCAAATAAATGGTCTAAAAACTAAATAAAATGCATGCAAAGGCAAGGCTATACCAAGTGTGGTATTCACTGGGCGTTGTATGGCAAAAGATTTTGGAGCCAACTCACCAAATACAATGTGCATAATGGTAATTAATGTAAAGGCAATAATTGGGGCAGCGGTTCCCGAAAAAGAAACTATAGTTTCGGGGCTAGCGCCAAAAGTTAGCAATAAATTATGAAGTACTTCTTCCATTACCCGTTCTCCAACCCAACCTAAACCCAAAGAGGCTAGGGTAATACCCAATTGCGTAGCGGCTAGGTAGCCATCTAAATGCTGGGTAATGTGTTTTGCTATTCGGGCAATGCGGTTGCCAGTTTTTACTTTAATCTCTATTTGAGAGGCACGCACTTTTACAATGGCAAATTCTGCTGCCACAAAAAACCCGTTTAAAAAGACTAAGAAAAAAGTTAAAAAAATCTGGAATCCCATATAATTACTTAGTTAAAAAGGTTTTTTGATACAAAGCTAGACTCTCTTCGATTACTTTGTGTGCATAGCGTTTGCCTAATAAATGCTCAATACTCACTTTTTTATCTTCTAGTGCCTTATAATCTTTAAAAAAACGAACAATTTCTGTCATGGCATGCGGTGGCAATTCGCTTAAATCATCAATGTAATTTACAGACATATCGTGGTTGGCAACGGCAATAATTTTATCATCTTGTTCGCCCTGATCCACCATGTGCATTACGCCAATCACCTTGGCTTCGATAATGGTTAATGGGTATACATCTACAGAACAAAGTACCAAAATATCTAATGGATCTTTATCGTCGCAATAGGTTTGTGGAATGAAGCCGTAATTTGCAGGATACATAACCGATGAAAACAAAACACGATCTAATTTAATTAAACCCGAAGCCTTATCAATTTCGTATTTGGCTTTAGAACCTTTAGGAATTTCAATAATGGCGTTTACCAAATCGGGGATATGGTCGCCGGGAGATACTTGGTGCCAGGGATGGTCGTCTGTACTCATAATTATTTTGTTTCCTCGGTATCGCTTCCGGCCGCATCACCGGAAAAGGTATTTTTTAAATAGGTCCACACTAGCGGAAGCGCTGTAATCACTATAAATCCTACAATGATGTAAAATAAATAGTCATTAATTTGCTGCTGAAATTTACGACCCAAGAAATAACCTAACAAAGTTAAGGATGAAATCCATAGAACTGCTCCCGAAACATTATAAAATGCAAATTTCTTAGAATCTAGGCCTACCACACCAGCAAAAATGGGAGCAAAAGTGCGTACAATAGGAATAAATCTTCCCATAATTAGCGCAAATGCTCCTTGTTTTTGATAATAAGCTTCGGCAGCTCTTAAATAACGTTGTTTGAAGAAAAAAGTATCTTTTCGTTGGTAAAGTAGGGGGCCAGTTTTTCGACCAAACCAATAACCTACAAAATTTCCTAAAATGGCAGCAGCAATTAAACCCAAAATAAGAACTATAATACTTACATCTAAGCGATCGGTGGCTACAAACATGCCGGCTAAAAACAATAAATAATCACCTGGTAAGAAAAAACCAAAAAATAGGCCAGTTTCTGCAAAAATGACAAAAAGAAGTACATAAAATCCTCCTTCTCGGAGTAATTCTACGGGATTAATTAGTTGCTGAATAAACTCCCAAAATTGGTGCATAGCTTCTCTATCTGTAAATCTACATTAAAATTGTAGACTAAAACAGATTAGAAATAAAATTAGGATAAATTCCAATCAAAACACTAATGATTGTGGTACAAGCCAATACCCATTTAAAAACGGTAGGTACCGCAATGGTTTTACGCTCGGCAGGTTGAAAATACATGGCTACTACCACCTTTAAATAATAGAAAACACCCATTACAGCCAATAGTGCGGCGGCTATAGTTAAGAAAATATGGTACTCGGCTAGTACCTGAGAAAAAGCCATAAACTTACCAATAAACCCAGCTGTAAGCGGAATTCCCGCCAGTGATAACATAGAAATGGTTAAACAAAAGGCTAAAAATGGATTGCTTTTCCCCAAACCCTTAAAGGCCTCAAACTGGTCGGAACCGGTTTGTTCTTTTACCAAAATAAACACCGCAAAAGCAGCAATGGTAGAAACCGTATAAGCCGTAGCATACACAAAAACAGTATTTGATGAGCTTGCCCCAAGGGCTACCACGGCAAATAATAAATAGCCAACATGCGAAATACCCGAATAGGCCAACATGCGTTTAAAGCTATGCTGATAGATGGCGGTAATATTTCCTACCGCTAGCGTAGCCACGGTAATTACCAAAATAACTGGCAGCCAAAAATCGTGAAGCGGAGCAAAACAAAATTGGAAGATGCGTAAGAAAGCAGCAAAACCAGCAGTTTTTACCACGGTACTCATAAAGGCGGTAATCAAACTTGGCGATCCTTCGTATACATCTGGAGCCCAAAAATGGAAAGGTGCTGCTCCAATTTTGAAACTTAAACCCACTAAAAGCAACAATAAACCAATATAAAACATCGGCGATAAACCAGTAAGAGCACCAGCCAAAACGTAGTTTTTAATTACCTCTAAATCGAAAGAACCCGTAGCGCCATACAATAAGGTAATGCCAAACAGTAAAAAGCCAGTTGAAAACGCACCCATTAAAAAGTATTTTAAAGAGGCTTCGTTAGATGCTGCACTTTTCTTTTTTATACCTGCTAAAATGTATAAACTCACCGACATGATTTCGATACCAATGAATAACATCGATAAATTGTGGTAAGAAAGCATCACCAGCATGCCTGCCAAGGCAAATAAAATAATAGCGTAGTATTCTGATAAATGTTCGCTAATACGTTCGAAATAAGCTTTAGAAATTAATAAAATTAAACCCGTAGCTACGATACAAATGGCCGAAAAAGCCACCGCAAAATTATCGAACAACATCATGCCGCTAAAAATTGGCTGTGCGTTTGTATTCCATTCGGCTAGGGTAAGACCCAATGCAGCAACCAGCCCTACTAGTGTAACCGGAAGTACCGCTTTTTTGGCGTTAAATACCCCCAGATACAATACCAAAAGGGCTAAAATGGAAAGGGTGATGATGGCGTTCATATTAGTGTATGGCTAAAATTTTTGCGTTAACTACTTGTAATAAAGAGTTAACGGCCGGTTCGGTAAGGTTTAAAATAGGTTGTGGAAACACCCCAATTAAAATAATTAGGCCGCAAATGGTATAGAGTACCATTTTTTCGGTAAAATCTAAATCAGCAAAAGCAGCGGTAACTTTATTGCTTTCGCCAAGCATGATGTGTTGGTAGGCACGCAGCATATAAACTGCACCAAAAATGATGGTTAGGCCGGCAATAACCGCCGCCCACACATTGTATTGATATAGCCCCATCAACAATAAAAATTCGCCAATAAAGCCATTGGTTAATGGCAAAGCCACCGAACCCAATAACACAATTAAAAAAGTAATGGCTAATTGTGGTGCCGATTTAGCAATACCACCCATAGCACTCATTTCACGGGTACCCAAGCGGCGAATAATGATGTCTAACACAAAAAACATACCCACCACGTTGATACCGTGGTTCAACATCTGAATCATGGCGCCTTGCAAACCCTGTACATTCCACACAAAAATACCGGCGGCAATTAAACCCACGTGGCTAATAGACGAATAGGCTACCAAGCGTTTTACGTCTTTTTGCGTAAAGGCAATAATAGCCGCATACACCACACCAATAATAGATAAGGCTAAAGCAATAGGTCCCCACTGATTAAAGCCAAGCGGAGCGATGGGAATTAACCAACGAATAACACCGTAAATACCCATTTTTAACATGATACCCGACAGCAACATGGTTCCGGCGGTAGGCGCCTCGGTATAGGTATCGGGCTGCCAGGTATGGAATGGGAAAATAGGCATCTTAATGGCAAAGGCAATAAAGAAGGCTAAAAATACCCAACCTTGCGTTTGTGTATCGAGGTTTAAGGCATAAAAATCTTCAATAGCAAAGGTTTTTCCTGGGGTTTGCAGGTGTAAAAAGATGATGGCTATAAGCATCAACAAACTACCAAAAATGGTGTACACAAAAAATTTAAGGTTTACTTGTATACGATTTGCGCCACCCCAAAGTGCACAAATAAAATAAATAGGAATAAGGGCTGCTTCCCAACCTACATAAAATAAAAAGGCATCTAAAGCGGTAAACACTACCAATAAACCTGCTTGCATAAAAAATAGCAAGGCATAAAAAGCATTGGGGTTATCGTATTCGTGTTTGGTACTGGCCAATACAATAAGCGGAACCAAAATATTGGTTAATAAAACCAATAACATGCTAATGCCATCAATGCCTAGTGTAAAGCGGATGCCTTGAGAGGCTATCCAAGGGAAATCTACCAAGAATTGGGTGCCACCGTTCGGATTAAATGCACTTAATGCTAGCGTGGTAAAGAACAATGGTAATAAAGATGCACCAAATGCCCATTTTTTAACGCTCGTTCCTTTTATTAAAGCGACTAAGCTGAGTGCTACCGGAAAAAGTAAAATAAGTAATAAGTGGTTCATCGCTTATGCTAAATAGTAAAATCCGTAAATCAAAAGGGCCACAATTCCGGCCACCATCATAAAAATATAAAAGCCTACGTTTCCTGTTTGAATAAGGCGTAAGGTTTTGCTAGCCTCCTTAGCCGTAGTACCGGCTCCATTTACCAAACCATCAATACCCAATTTATCTACCACCTTATAAAAGAAGGTAGAAATAGCATCTAATGGACGGGTAATGAGCGCTTCGTACACTTCATCGATATAAAATTTATGATACGAAAGCTTAGATAAAAACGAGCGATTTTCTGCATCGCTAATAGGTAATACTTTTCGGCTTACGTAAGTTACATAGGCAATACCAATAGCCAGCAATGCTGCACCCACCGAAATGCCCATTAACAGGTATTCGGTAGCATGATCTAAAGGTACTGCTTCTCCGGATACCGCTTTGGTATACACCAACACCGGACTTAAGAATTGAGCTAACCAGTGGTGGCCTCCCAATACTTCGGGGACGCCAATTAATCCGCCAAACACCGAAAGTATAGCCAATACCACCAAAGGAATGGTCATTGATTTTGGTGATTCGTGCAGGTGTTTTTCTTGTTCTTTTGTACCACGGAACGAACCCCAAAAGGTTAGGAACAACATGCGGAACATGTAAAAAGCGGTAAGCATAGCCCCAATTACTCCAATTACCCAAAGGGTTGGATTGTGCTCGTAGACATGTGCTAAAATTTCATCTTTAGAAAAGAAACCCGAAAACGGAGGCAAGCCCGAAATGGCAATGGTTCCCATCAACATGGTGAAAAAAGTAATAGGCAGTTTGGATTTTAAGCCGCCCATGTTGCGCATATCTTGTTCGTGGTGCATGGCATGAATTACCGAACCTGCTCCTAAGAATAACAAGGCTTTAAAAAAGGCGTGGGTAATTACATGGAAAAAAGCTCCGGTATAGGCACCTACGCCTAAACCTAAAAACATATAGCCCAATTGCGAAACGGTAGAGTAAGCCAATACCTTTTTAATATCGTTTTGGGTGATGGCAATTAAAGCAGCAACAATGGCTGTGCTTAAACCCACAATGGCCACAATATTCATTGTGAGTGGCGCCAAGGTAAATAAGATATTAGAGCGGGCAATCATGTAGATACCGGCTGTAACCATGGTAGCAGCGTGAATTAAAGCCGATACAGGTGTTGGACCAGCCATGGCATCGGGTAACCAGGTAAATAATGGCAATTGTGCCGATTTACCGGTGGCTCCCACAAATAACAAGAGCGTAATTACTACTAAAATGGTGCTTCCTGACGGCAATAAAGCGGCTTGGGGGAACACATTGGCAAATTCTACACTGCCAAAAGTGCTGTATATAAAGAAAACTGCTAATAGAAAACCTAAATCGCCAATGCGGTTCATTACAAATGCTTTCTTGGCGGCACTGGCGTAGTTTACATTGGTAAACCAAAAACCAATTAAAAGGTAAGAACACAAGCCTACACCTTCCCAACCAATAAATAAGACCACGTAATTACTGCCCAAAACAAGCAAAAGCATGAAAAAGATGAAGAGGTTTAAGTAAGCGAAAAATTTAGCAAAACCACCATCGTTGTGCATGTAGCCGGCAGAATATACATGGATTAAAAAGCCTATTCCCGTAACTATAAGCAACATAATGCTACTCAAAGGATCTACTAAAAAAGAGAATGGAATGCGTAAAGCGCCTACCTGAATCCAATCGAATAATGGAACCGTGAACGATTTTACATCCGATGCATTCAGTTCTAAAAAGATGCCTAGGCTTAGCGCAAAAGAGGCCAAGATGGCTACACTACCTATCCAAGATACGAGTGTTTTCGACCAGAAATTTCGGCCCAAGCCATTAATAAGAAAACCTATTAAGGGGAAAAGAGGAATTAACCAAACTAAATTTATCATGTACGCTGTGTTTACCACTTTAATTTATTCAATACATTAATATCGGCAGAGTTGGTATTGCGATAAACCATCACAATAATAGCCAAGCCAACGGCTACTTCGGCCGCAGCCAGAGCCATAATAAAAAATACAAATACCTGTCCGGCAGCATCGCCACGGTAGGCCGAAAAAGCAGTAAGCAATAGGTTAACAGCGTTTAACATCAACTCAACCGACATAAAAATGACGATGGCATTGCGACGAATTAATACGCCCATTACGCCAATAGCAAAAATAATGCTGCTTAATAAGATGTAATGGTTTAGGGGAATGCCTTGTATGGCTTGTGTGATATTTTCCATAGAACTTAGGCTTCTTTTTTAGCTAATAATACCGCTCCTACCATAGCCGATAATAACAGCAAGGATGAAATTTCGAAGGGTAATAAAAATTGATTGAACAATACTTTACCTAGATTTTTTACCAAACCTAAATTGGCATTTTGTAATACCACCGGTTCGGAAACCGATAAAGCTTTTAGCGACCCCGCCAGAGTAACCAACAAGCACATGCCAGCCACTACACCCATCACTTTTAATAAAGTAGGTTTAAGCGGTTCGGTTTCTTCATTCAAATTGAGCAACATGAGCACAAACAAGAATAAAACCATAATGGCTCCCATATACACTATAAAGTTTACAATGGCCAAAAATTGGGCATTTAATAAAATGTAATGGATGGTAAAGGTGAAAAAGGTAACAATGAGGTATAAAACACTATGTACCGGATTTTTCGAAAAAATTACCAGCAAGGAGAAAAAGATGGATAAAAAGGCGACTAAATAAAATAGATTCATCAGGCTTTTGAATTAAAAGGTTGTTCTACCAATTTGTCTTTCCCGTAAATAAAATCTTTACGCAAATAATCAGATGGTACAATGGGGCCATCTAAATAAATGGCTTCTTTGGGGCAAGCTTCTTCGCATAAACCGCAAAAAATGCAACGCAACATGTTAATTTCATATACAGCAGCGTATTTTTCTTCGCGATATAAGGCTTCTTCGCCTTTTTTGCGTTCGGCAGCTACCATGGTAATGGCTTCGGCCGGGCACGAGAGTGCACACAAACCGCAGGCGGTGCAACGTTCGCGTCCATCTTCATCTCTTTTTAAAGAGTGCATACCACGCCAATTTTCCGAAAATTCACGTTGAACTTCTGGATAATAGATGGTTTCTTTTTTCTTGAACATGTGACGGAAAGTAATGGCCATACCTTGAAAAATTGCCGGGAGGTATATGCGCTCCCAGAAATTCATCGGTTTCTGTTCTAATACTTTCTTTCTATTACTTAATGCTTCCATGATTAAAATTTGTTCACTAATGCAATTACGACACCGGTAAGTACAATGTTGGCAATAGCTAAAGGAATTAATACTTTCCAGCCTAGGTTCATCAACTGGTCATAACGGAAACGTGGTATGGTCCAACGTACCCACATAAAAAAGAAGATAAAGGCAAATATTTTCAAGAACAACACGCCCATGCCTAACAAAGGTCCCCAAGTTGGGCCTATGAGGCTGTTTACAAAATCCATACCCGGATAGTTATAGCCACCAAAATACAGGGTAGCCATTACTGCCGAAGACACAAACATGTTGATGTATTCTGCAAAGAGGTAAAAACCTAATTTCATTGATGAATATTCGGTATGGTAGCCACCCACTAACTCGGTTTCACATTCCGGTAAATCGAAAGGTGTACGATTGGTTTCGGCAAAAGAACATATCAAAAAGATTAAAAAACCTAAAGGCTGATAAAATACGTTCCAATTAAAGCCGTGCTGTTGCTCGGCAATATCTTTTAAACTCAAGGAATTGGTTAATAATAACAAGGCTATGATGGATAAACCCATCGGGATTTCGTAGCTGATGTTTTGCGAAGCTGCACGAATGGCCCCCATTAAAGAGAACTTATTGTTAGAGGCCCAGCCCCCAATCATTACGCCATACACACCTAAAGATACTACTCCGAAAATGTACAGAATACCCACATTAATATCGGTGGCTTGCAACGCAATTGTTTTGCCAAATAACACCACATCTTGTCCCCAAGGAATTACTGCAGAACCAATACAAGCGGTTAAAATAGCCAAAGAAGGGCCTGCAATAAATAAGAATTTACTCGACTGAGTTGGTATGATTTCTTCTTTTAAAAACATTTTTACCCCATCGGCCAAAGGTTGAAACATGCCACCGGGTCCGGCACGGTTTGGCCCCACCCGATCTTGTAAAAAAGCAGCAATTTTACGCTCGGCTAGGGTAGAATACATAGCCACCACCAAGCTCAAGGCAAAAATTACCGTGATAAAAACAAATTTCTCTAGTACAAATGCAATTTCCATTAGCTTTTCTTCGTGCGTTCTAATTCTTCTTTGTTGGCCGCCATAAGGGCTTTATTTTCTTGTATAACCGGCAGTGGTTTTAAGGTATCGTAATGGTTAGATGAAATAACTGAGGTATGCTCAATACGGCTAGGGCCTTCAATTACCCAATCTTTAGTCGCCTTTTTATCAAAGCGGCAGGTATTGCAAATAAATTCCTCTACCTCGTGGTTTTCATCTTTACGAGCCGTTACCCGAAGTACGTCATCGCCTTTATACCAGAGCATTACTTTTCCACTACACGTTTGGCAATCGCGGTGTGCATCTACCGGTTTGGTAAACCACACTCTATTTTTAAAGCGGAACGTTTTATCGGTTAGGGCACCCACCGGGCATACATCAATCATATTGCCCGAAAAATCATTATCAATGGCTTTTTCTATGTGAGTTGAAATTTCTGCATGATCACCCCGTCCCACTATACCTTGTTGGCGACAATCGGTTAATTGATCGGCTACATAGGTACAACGGTAACATAAAATGCAGCGATTCATGTGCAACTGAATTTTATCGCCAATATCTATACGCTCAAACGTTCTGCGTTCAAATTCGTATCTGGTTTCGGCAGCTCCATGATCAAAAGCTAAATCTTGCAAATCACACTCACCGGCTTGGTCGCATACCGGGCAATCCAATGGGTGATTGATGAGTAGCATTTCTACTACCCCTTTACGAGCATCTACTACTTCGGGCGATGTAATATTTTGAACTTCCATACCCTCCATTACGGTGGTGCGGCAACTGGCTACCAGTTTAGGCATCGGACGAGGATCGGCCTCAGAGCCTTTGCTCACTTTTACCAAACAAGTACGGCATTTACCACCACTACCTTCTAGCTTAGAATAGTAACACATGGCCGGCGGAACAATATCGCCACCGATTTGCCTTGCAGCATTCAAGATGGTGGTTCCTGGCGCTACTTCTACGGAAATTCCGTCTATAATAACCTTCACTTTATCTGACATGGTTAACGATCTTTCTCTTTAAATTCTAAACAGTTTCAACTACTAGCGGTGGCAACGGATCGGCATAATGCGCCAAACCATAGTTTCCTTTTAATGCTTTTTCGGGATGTTTTACATGCCATTCAAACTCATCGCGGAAATGGCGAATGGCTGAAGCAACTGGCCAAGCAGCAGCATCTCCCAAAGGGCAAATGGTATTTCCTTCAATATTTTTGGCAACATCTACCAATAAATCAATATCGCTCATGGTACCGTGGCCATATTCTAAACGGTGCAATACCTTCTCCATCCAGCCGGTACCTTCGCGGCAAGGCGAACATTGGCCACAACTTTCGTGATGGTAAAAACGGCTATAATTCCAGGTATTGCGTACAATACAGGCATCTTCATCAAAAGCAATAAATCCGCCCGAACCCAACATGGTGCCGGTAGCAAAACCGCCATCCGCTAAAGATTCGTAACTCATCAAGCGATTTTCGCCGTTAGTGGTTTTTAAAATTAAGTTGGCTGGTAAAATAGGTACAGAGGAACCTCCGGCTACTACCGCTTTTAAGCGTTTGCCATTGGCCATGCCTCCACAATATTCTTCTGAGTAGATGAATTCTTCTACCGAAAGACCCAATTCAATTTCGTATACACCCGGCTTGGCTAAATTACCCGAAGCCGAAATGAGTTTGGTTCCGGTACTGCGACCGATACCCACTTTGGCATATTCATCGCCTCCGTCATTTATAATAGAAACCACAGCGGCAATAGATTCTACGTTGTTTACCACCGTTGGGCAACCCCAAACTCCCGAAATAGCCGGGAATGGTGGTTTAATACGTGGATTTCCACGTTTTCCTTCCAATGATTCAATTAAAGCGGTTTCTTCGCCACAAATGTAGGCACCGCCACCTGGTTGCAAATACAATTCTAAATCGTAGCCAGAACCTAAAATATTTTTTCCTAAAAATCCCGCTGCTTTGGCTTCGGCAATGGCTTTTTCCAAGATGCGAATTTGGGGCATCATTTCGCCACGCACATAAATGTACGAGGTATTGGCGCCCAAGGCATAACTCGACACAATCATTCCTTCGATTAATAAGTGTGGAATATTGGTCATTAAATAACGGTCTTTAAAAGTACCTGGCTCGGATTCGTCGGCGTTGCATACTAAATAGCGTGCTTTACCTTCGGGTTTAGCCAAAAAACTCCATTTCATACCGGTTGGGAAACCTGCTCCACCACGGCCACGAAGTCCTGATTTTTTTACTTCCTCCACCACATCGTCTGGCGAAAGTTTTTTCAAGGCCTTTTCCACGGCACGGTATCCTCCCTGCTTCCGATAAACATCGAAAGTATTGATTCCGGGTACATGAATATGTTCTAATAATAGTTTACGAGCCATCTTATTATGCCTTTTTGCTTTTTAATTCGTCTACCAATGCATCTAATTTTTCTGTGGTTAGATTTTCATAGTAGGTATAATCTGGACCAATTTGTAAAACTGGAGCCATACCACATGCTGCTAAACATTCTACGCCTCTCCAACTAAACAAGTCATCTTTAGTTACTTCGCCTTCTTTTACTCCTAATTTTTTCTCGATGTGTTGCATCATTTTTTCGGCTCCTACTAAGTTGCAGGGACCGGTACGGCACACTTCTAATACATATTTTCCTTGCGGCTGCAAGAAAAACATGGTGTAAAAAGTGGTTACTTCATAAACCTCTATGGGTAAAATATGTAAATAGGCCGCCACTTTATCCATGGAGGCTGTACTTACCCAACCAAATTCGGCTTGTACCAGATGTAAAATGGGCAATAAAGCCGATTTTTGCTTGCCTTCTGGGTAGCGGGTAACTAGCTCATCGAACTGTTTAATTAGTTCTTTGGAGAAGGTGATTTCTTGCGTTTCGGTTACTTTAAGCATCTAATTCTCCGGCAATAACGTTTAAACTACTCATATTAATAATGGCATCAGATAGCAACATACCGCTGCTCATTGGGGCATACATTTGGTAATTGATAAAGCTTGGGCGGCGGAAGTGCAACCGGTACGGTGAACGACCCCCATCGTTTACTAAATAGAAACCAAGCTCTCCATTACCGCCTTCAACGGCGTGGTACACTTCTGTTTTTGGAGTATCAATTTCACCCATAACAATTTTGAAATGGTAAATTAATGCTTCCATATTGTTGTATACGCTTTCTTTTGCCGGCAGATAAAATTCTGGCACATCGGCATGGAAAACGTCTTTCGGCTCTTTTTCGAGCTTTTGCATAGCCTGCTCAATAATGCGCAAGCTTTGCCACATTTCTTCGTTACGCACAATGAACCGATCGTACACATCGCCAGTGGTGCCTACCGGAATATCAAAATCGAAATCTTGATACGAGGAGTAAGGTTCGTTTACACGTACATCGTAATCTACACCGGTTGCACGCAAAATTGGACCGCTCCAACTATAATTTAGTGCTGTTTCGGGATCAACTGCCGCTACGCCGCTGGTACGTTCAATGAAAATACGGTTGCGGTTAAAGAGCGTTTCAAATTCTTTTAATATGGGTGGAAATTTTTCTAAAAAGCCACGAATTTTAGCGAAAGCGATATCGTTGAAATCGCGTTCGAAACCTCCTATACGACCAATGTTGGTGGTTAAGCGGGCGCCGCACACTTCTTCAAAAATTTCATAAATGTGCTCCCGCTCTTCCATTAAATACAAGAAGCCGGTAAAGGCACCGGTATCTACACCTAAAATTCCGTTGCAAATTAAGTGATCGGATATACGAGAAAGCTCCATGATGATTACACGGAGGTAATCTACACGTTTGGGCGTTTGTATATTGAGCAGTTTTTCTACCGTCATGTGCCAACCCATGTTATTAATGGGCGATGAACAATAGTTTAGGCGATCGGTTAGTGGTGTTATTTGATAAAATGGACGATGCTCGGCAATTTTTTCGAATGCACGGTGAATGTAGCCAATGGTGGATACGCCACTTACAATGCGTTCGCCATCTAACTCGAGTACGTTTTGGAAAACACCATGCGTAGCCGGGTGGGTAGGACCAAGATTTAGGGTGATGGTCTCTTTTTGTGGATCGTTATCTGTATATACCGGATGGTTGTTCATCTTATCTTCCAAAGAAAAGGTCTTTTTTATCTACTCTATTCGGGTCTTCTAATGGGTATTCTTTACGCATCGGGAAAACGGTCATGTCATCTACATTTAAAATGCGGCGTAAATCTGGGTGTCCTTCAAACTGCACTCCATAAAAATCAAAGGTTTCACGTTCCATCCAATTGGCTCCTTGCCACAACGTGGTAGCGGTAGGAATACTTGGATTTGCAGCCGAAAGAAATACCTTAATGCGTATACGCACATTGTGCGTTAAGCTATGCAAATGGTAAATTACCCCGATGGCTAATTCTTGCTCGGGATAGTGGATGCCCGTAATATCTGTAAGATAATTAAACTGAAGTTCTTTATCTTCTTTTAAAAAGCGTAGTACTTCGGCAATGGTTTCTGTATTCGTTTCAAGAGTTAATAGGCCAAACGGCTCGGTTGGAACCGATATCTTATCGGCAAAACGTGCAGTTAGTTTTTGAATGACTACTTGGTTACTTAGTGTGCCCATTATTGAATTCCGTATTTGGCTAATAGTGCTTGGTACTCTGGCGATTCGCGACGACGAAGTGACTCGTTTTTCACCAACTCTTGTATTTTATTAAATCCGTCGATTATGGCTTCAGGGCGTGGGGGGCAACCGGGTACGTATACATCAACAGGAATAATTTCATCGATGCCCTGCAAAACTGAATAGGTATCGAAAATACCACCACTAGATGCACAGGCACCTACGGCAATTACCCAACGGGGTTCGGCCATTTGGGTATATACTTGCTGCAATACCGGGCCCATTTTTTTGGCAATGGTGCCCATTACCATTAATAAATCGGCTTGGCGTGGCGAAAAACTTGGACGTTCGGAACCAAAACGAGCAAAATCATAATGAGAGCCCATGGTAGCCATAAACTCAATACCACAACAAGAGGTGGCAAATGGCAAAGGCCACAAGGAGTGTGAGCGGGCTAAGCCCACCACCTTATCTAGTGACGTTGCAAAAAATCCTGATCCCTCTATACCGGGAGGAGCTTCAACAATTGTTAATTCGCTCATAATGCCGTTATTATTTTCTGTTATATGCTTTATTCCCAATCTAATGCACCCTTTTTAAGGATGTAAATAAATCCCGCCAAAAGTGTCCCCATAAAGATGAACATCTCCACTAAACCTGTCCAACCCAAGTCTCTAAAATTAACTGCCCAGGGGTACATAAAAATCACCTCGACGTCAAAAAGTACAAATAAAATAGCTACCAAAAAGTATTTGATGGAAAAGGGTTGACGGGCATTACCCACAGACTCAATTCCTGATTCAAAGGGGGTTAATTTATCGGCTGTTTTACGTTTGGGGCCTACTAAATGGGTAACAACCATGGTCATTACCACGAAACCCATAGCCACAATCATTTGAAAAAAAATGGGCAAATAATTAACTGGCATACTTTGTGCTTCCATATATTGGGTTTGGTGGCGCAAATATAACAAGAAAGCGCCTTAATCGGATGATTAAGGCGCTTAAAAAAGGGATATTTTTTTTACTTTGTTGTACCCAATGCTTTGAGCACTTCGAGGGCTATGGCATTGGCCGGGTCAATGGCCAGTACCTTGTTGAAATATTCTTTCGCTTTTTCGGTGTCTTTATCTTTACGAGCAACTACCGAACCCAAGTAAATATAGGCCTCTATAAGCCCTGTGCCATTTTTAGCTGCTAATTCCGGTTTAGTTACGGTTACCAACTCTACATATTTTTCGTAGAACGGAACGGCTAAGCCTTGGCTATCGTTGGCATCATCGAACTGACGATTGATACGGCCTCTGAACTGCCATGCAGCAAAGGTATTGGGTGAGCGCTGGGCTAAATAACTAAACGCAGAATCGGCTTTTGCTAATAAAGATTTATCGGCTTCTAAGCCAGCCGTTTTTTTAGCGCCGTAATCGAAGTAGTACGATGAACCTAAGTAGAAATAATCTAATAGGTTACGTTGTGGATTTTTTACGGCAAGTTCATAGGCTTCGGCTGCTTTGCTATACTTTTTTAAACTATATAACTCTTTACCTAAATCACTCATGCCGCTCACTAAACTCGAGTCAATAGCTAGGGCTTTCTTTACAGTCTGAAAACCTTCTTCTTCTTGGCCAGATTTAATTAAGGCACGACCCAGGTAGCTATAATCTCTACCAATAACCCGTTTAGATTCTACTTTAGCCATAAAATCTTTAATAGCTTGAATACTTGAGGTATAATCGCCATTTTCGTAAGCAGCGTATGCTAAGTAACGTAAAATACGTTTGTTGGCTTTATCCATTTGAGCCATTGCTTGTGCTTCAGCTTGCAATGATTTGTAATCTTTTGCCAAAATCAAGAAATCGGCATAACGCATGCGTGATTCCAATGATTTATCGGTTAGCTCTAAGTATTTTTTATAATACTCCAAGGCTTGCTTTATTTTAGCATCGTAATCTTTGGCCTGATCTTTAGCCCATAAATAATAAGTTTCGGCTAATTCGCGGTAGGCAGGACCGTAATTGGGATTGATGGCCAAAACGGCATTAAATTCATCGGCCGATTCTTGATACGCTTTTGACATTTTATTAATTACACCTAATTCTACCTTGGTACGAATAAGGCTACTATTTAATTCAAAAGCGGTGCGATAGGCACTATAGGCTTCAGAATTTTTTAGTTGACCGCGATAAGCATCGCCAAAAGCAAGATTTAAATCGGCTAAAAACCCATTCACTCCTTTTTGTTTTTCAACAATAAGCTTGCCTGCATTGAGTGTATTAATAGCTTCCGCATAATTTGGTTTTTTGGCATAGGTATAGGCTTTGCCAATAAATAAATAGGCACGGGCATCTTTTTTATCCGATACAGCAATGGCTTTATCAAAATTCGTCTTGGCAGCGGCTTCTTGATTATCGTCTAAGTCGACCTGACCCAAACCTACGTAGTTTAGGGGAAAGGCCGGATTTACGGTAATTCCTTGGTTAAACACCGCTTTGGCAGAATCTGCATAGTCTGTTTTTAGGTACACTTGACCTAAATAGAAAAAGTTTTCGGCAACAGTTGGCTGAAGGGCTATTAAACTTTTTAATTGCGATTTCGCATTTTGGTATTGCTCAGCATCTAGTGCTTTTTGAGCATCACCTAAGGTTTGGGCGTAAAGGGCTGAACCTACAAAAATCAACAATAGGGTCGATTTTAGCACTTTTTTCATCATTTCCATGGTTCGTTTTGTTTTTTATTCTACTTTCTAATAATCACTTCTCTGGGCGGGATACTATCTGGCAGTAAGCCAGACTTTAATACAATGCGCTGACCACGTTCGCCGGCAACAAAGCTTGTAAAACCTGTTCCTGGCCCGGGACCTCCCTCACAGTTAATGAGGTACAAATTACGCATTAATGGGTAATTTCCCAAAGCTAAATCGCTTTGAGTGGGTTTAAAGTAGCTTGTAGCATCATTTTTACGATTGCCTTTGCATACCCCCATCACTTTTAATTGCTCTACAGCAGCACTAATACTTGCATCGGCTTGTATTAACCAGTTTACACCCACTACCCCAATGCTACCTGGATGTGTGGCTACATAGGTAATTACCTCGGGATTGGTTTTTAACGCATATATTCCTTGGCTAGGCAGGGTATTCACTTTTGCCAATTCTTTTAAATAACGTACGGTGCTTGAGTTGGGGTTGTCGAAAACTAAGTTTTTAATAGCGCTTGCCTTGCCCTGCATCAGGTTAATAATATCACTTTCGCTTACTAAACTGTCTGCATTATTTATATGGGTAATTAGGGCAATTCCATCAATTGCAAAGCGTGTTACCCTTATTTTAATTTGTTTTTGCTCATAAAATTTAGCTTCTTGGGGAGTTAGCGTTCTGGCCATTACAGCTACCCGAATACTATCGGTAAGCAAAAATTTAAGTAATTCGTTTTCTGGTTTGTACAGCGTGCTTATTTGTACTTCTGGATAAGCGCTTTGAAAAATTAGCAATTGATCTTCTATAATTGGAGCCAAACTTTCATCTACCACCAAACTTGTACGCCCATGCGTATAATCTTGTACGGAACTTTTGCTTTGGCAAGCTCCCCACATTAATAGAGATAGCACGCCCAATGCCCAGAAAATGCGATTAATATTCATACTTATACGCCTTCTTGTTTTATCCGGATAAACCTAAAAAAGGAATATACTATGAGTACAACGCCAAAAAGTATCCGATAGTTTTGCGAAATATCTATGGGCAAGCCTTTCCAAAAAATTACCAGCAAGCCCAAGATGAGATAAAAAGAAAACATCAAGAGCTTTAAAAAAAACAGAAATCGCCCAATAGGCGATTTCTGTTTAGAATCAGCAGCATAATTAATCATCAAAAACTATTGTGCTAATTGGAAGAAAATTGGCATGGTATAGGCAACACGAACCGGACGACCGTTCTGAATACCTGGTTTCCAAGATGGTGCGCTTTTCAAAACCCGTACGGCTTCTTCATCACAACCACCGCCAATTCCTCTTAATACTTTTATGTCTGTTAAATCACCGTTTTTCTCTACAACGAAACTTACAATTACACGACCGGTAATGTTATTTTCACGAGCAATAGGTGGATATTTCATGTTTTTTTGCAAGTATTTACCCCAACCTGATTGACCTCCAGGGAATTCGGGCATAACCTCAACGCTAGCAAAATCTCTAATACCGTTATCTTCTGTAACCTCAGCGTTTCCTGCAGGTTCTTCAATTTTAATTTCGGCATTCGGATCACCTTCAATTGTTTTCTGACCTGGATCAGCTTTTTTCAATTCCTCTACGGTTGGTGGTTCTTCGTCACGCACTTTTTCGGCAGGTACTACAACCGGTGGCGGGAAACGAACCTGATCTACCTTTGGTTTGGGTGGTTCAGGGGGCGGTGGAGGGGTATCTTTATCAATGGGAGGTGGCGCTGCCAATACCACTTCGGTTTGTTTAAACTGATCGGAATTATCTGGAATGATGCCAGCAATGAACCTAATAATTAATGGAAGAGTTACCACTGCAATAAACAACAAACTGCCTACTAAAAGGGCTCTGCTAGTTGTTTTTGGATTTTCCTTACGAAGTTCGTAGGCGCCATAGGCTTTGTTACGCCCGGCGAATACCAAATCAATCCACTCTAGTTTAAAAATATCTAATTTTGACATATTGTCTTTTATTTCAATTAAAGGACTATAAACTAACTATTTAAACGTTTGGTTTTACTTATAAATACCATCACGTTTCATCAATCCAATTTCTGGACTGGTGATATCTACAATGGCATATGTTTGCACATCGGAGATTTTCATTTCATCTAAAATATCTACTAGGTTTCTGTAAGTAGACTTGTCGCTAGGTTTAATTAGCACAATTAAGCCTTTCTTAGGATCGCCAGTAATGCCTCTTACTTCTTTAATTTTTTCTATAAGTGCTTTGCGAATACCGTTACGACCAAAGTTATCTACTGTAGGTGTTTTAGGGTTATCCACTAAGCCCATATACCACTCTATTCTGTTGTTTTGACCCAACAAAATAGTCATGGTGCGGTTATCGGCAATTTCTAATTTAGATTCGGGCTTATCTTTATCTTTATCAGGCATGGCTAAATCCATGGCCTGTGGTTTTGCTAAGGTAGTAGTAAGCATGAAAAAGGTAATGAGCAAGAAAGCCAAATCAACCATTGCGGTTAAATCTACACGGGTAGATTGCTTCTTACTTCTAACTTTTCCACCTTTTTTACCGCCACCGGAGGAGGTATCTAATTCTGCCATCGTGTTATAGTTTGATGTTTACGATTTTACTTTTCTGCTTGTCTCAACGAGGTAATCAAGCTGAATTTGTTGATTTTTTGCTTCTGAAAAATGTCAATAACCTTTTTTATTTGAGGATATTCTTCTTTAGAATCGCCTTTAATACTTAAACGTAGGTCTTTATTGTTCAACTCTTTTGTTGCATAACGAGCCGCCAAAATCCATTCGTGCAGTTGATTATCGGTTGAATCGGCCGGAATACCTGGTTGTAAACCTTCTTGGTTACGTTCGTCGTTACTTAGCGCTATAAACTGCTTTAAGTTAGCAACGGGTACACCAAAAGTTTCTACTACAGAAAAACGTACCTTTTCTTGTTCTGTAAATTGTAGGTTATAGCGTTTAGCAATCCGATCTAACATGTTTATACGGATTTGCTGCCCTTTTACACCAAAGAAAATTTTACCCTGACCAATAGTAACAGTAGCTACATCGGTTTCTGGTAATTTAATTTTTACAGTTGACGCCGGGGTATCAACAGGTAATGGTTCAGGCTGACGTGCAGTGGCTGTTAAAATGAAAAATGTAAGCAATAGGAAAGCCACATCACACATGGCAGTCATGTCAATTGCTGTACTTTTTCTTGGAACTTTTACTCTGGGCATAGTATCTCTGATTTTACTATTAAACGTACAAAATGATTAGTTAATGCGTATAAACACCCCAAGGGGTTACCTTGGGGTAGTTTATAAACAAAAAACTATTTATGTGTACTGGCGTAAGTTTGTACAATGGAGAAACCTGCCTCATCGATAGAATAAGTTAATTTATCGATTTTAGAAGTAAATACATTGTACATAACAATGGCTACAGTTGAAGTAGCAATACCAGTTGCAGTATTAATTAAGGCTTCAGAAATACCATTTGCTAATTGAGATTGATCTGGTGCACCAGCAGTTGCCAAAGCCGAGAAGGCTTTAATCATACCGGTTACGGTACCTAATAGACCCATCAAAGTACCAATAGATACCAAGGTAGCGATAATGGTTAAGTTTTGCTCCAACATTGGCATTTCTAATGCTGTAGCTTCTTCTATATCTTTTTGAATAGCCAAGCATTTTTGCTCAGTATCCATATTTTTTTCAGATTCTACTTCTTTGTATTTTTTCAAACCTGATTTAATCACGTTTGCTACAGATCCTTCTTGTTTATCGCACTCGGCAGAAGCAGCGTCAATATTACCAGCGCTTAAAAAGCCTTGGATTTTTTTAACGAAAGCATCAACGTTGCCTTTTCCTGCAGCTTTGCTAATTACAAAGAAACGTTCAAATGAGAATACTACTACCATTAAGAATAAGCCCATTAATACGGGTACTACTGCACCACCTTTGTAGACCATTCCGAAATAATTGCCAGGTAGTGGATGACCGTTCTCTGCGTCTCCGCCTTCAAAGTTTGAAGAATTTCCCATAACGAATTTCCATAAAATGATACCTACTACGATACAGATTACGATTGATAAACTTGCAAAAAGATTTGAACCAGAATTCTCTTTTTTAGCAGTTGCTGCTTTGGTTGCGTTTGCCATTGTTTTAAAATTTTAGTTTTTGGTTTTGTTTAAATTATAAATTAATTAGTTTTTTATTTTTTTACTGGATCACAAAAATATGCTTTTCAACCTAAAAAAATACTTAGTGACGGTTTTGTTACTTAATTTTTTTCGTCGCTAATAATATGCAATGAAAACTATTTTTTTTTGCAATTGCAAGTGTACACGAAAATTTAATTTATTGTTTAAACCGAAACAGATGTTCTTGGGCTAGCCAATCGTATTTCAGCATTGGCAAAGTTTGCAAATTGAGTAAAGTTGGCGATAAAATCCTGAGCCAGCTCACTAGCTTTTGCATCATATGCTTTTTTATCGGCCCAAGTATTGCGTGGATTTAATACTTCTGAGGGTACACCGCTACACGTTGTTGGTATAGCAAAGCCAAATAAAGGATCTTGCTCAAACGAAGCATTTTCTAGTTCGCCAGTAAGTACCGCAGTAATAATAGCTCTAGTGTATGAGAGTTTCATTCGGGTGCCTATACCATAGGGTCCGCCCGTCCACCCGGTATTAACTAGCCAAACGTTTACTTGCTCTTTTTCTAATTTTTCGCCTAATAAATGCGCATAAACAGTAGGATGAAGTGGCATAAAGGCTTTACCGAAGCAGGCAGAAAATGTAGCCTGAGGCTCAGCAATACCGGCCTCTGTGCCAGCAACTTTAGCCGTATAGCCCGAAATGAAGTGATACATAGCCTGGGCACTAGTTAGTTTGGCAATGGGAGCCAATACGCCAAACGCATCTGCTGTTAAAAAAAAAATGTTTTTTGGTGCTGGGCCAATAGAAGGCACCTTAGCATGATTTATATACTCAATGGGGTAGGCTACCCGGGTATTTTCTGTTTTTTCAATGTTCGAAAAATCTACCGTATTGGTACCAGGGAAGTAATTTATATTCTCTAATAAAGACCCAGATTTAATAGCTTTATAAATTTCTGGTTCTTTCTCGGGGCTAAGATCTACACATTTTGCATAACATCCACCCTCAAAATTAAATACAGCGTTTTCACTCCAACCATGTTCATCATCGCCTATTAAGTCTCTAGTTGGGTCCGCAGAAAGTGTGGTTTTTCCCGTACCTGATAAGCCAAAAAACACTGCGGTATCGCCCGCTTTACCCTCATTTATGGAGCAATGCATAGAAAGTACATCTTGGGTATGTGGCAATAAGAAATTTAAAACTGCAAAAATTCCTTTTTTTATTTCGCCGGTATAGCCCGTACCGCCAATTAAAATAATGCGTTTACTAAAATTAATTATACAAAAATTAGGTTGACGGGTACCATCTAGCTCGGGCTCAGCCATAAATCCCGGAGCGGCCAAAATAGTCCACTCAGGCACAGCACCTAGCTCGGTAACTGCAGGCCTCAGAAATAGATGGTGGGCGAATAAATTTTGGTAAGCCATTTCGGTAAGCACCCGAATGTTTAACCTATATGCCGGATCGGCACAAGCATAGGCATCACGTACATACAACTTTTGCTCGGCCAAATAATTTGCAACTTTTAAGTAAAGTGCATCAAACTTGGCTGCATCAAACTTCTGATTGATATCGCCCCACCAAACAGCGTCTTTGGTTAACTCATCTTCTACAATAAAGCGGTCTTTGGGAGAGCGACCCGTAAATTTTCCGGTATCTACTGCCAATGCGCCTGAATCAGCTAAGGTGCCTTCGCCATTTTTTAGTGCATGTTCCACTAATTCGGAAGCCGATAGTTGATAAAAAACTTGCTTGTTAGCTTGGATTTGCAAATAGGACAAATCGGGGGTGGCAATTGCGTTGTAGCTCATAAATTCTGTTTACGAATAAGTAAAGAAAACGTATAAAATTAAGAAGAACTACAAAGATATAGCGTGAAAAATAATTTAAAAAGTTACTAGTTGTATACTAAACACTAAGTATTATAAGACTTATAATCAGTATTTTAACTGCTTTTTTTAGCAAAAACTAGCCACCAATTTTTTTCACTTTGTATCCTTCGGCCACAAGCAATTGAAGTACCTTTTCTCTAAAATCCCCTTGAATTAGAATCTCTCCATCTTTCACACTACCACCTACTCCGCATTTTTGTTTGAGTTTTTTACCAAGCGCCTCTAAATCGGCAGAGTTGCCAATAAAGCCGGTAATTAGGGTTACCGATTTGCCTCCCCGTTGTTTACGATCGAGCTGTACTCGTAAATCTTGTTGCGCTGGGGGCAGGGTTTCTTCTACCGCATTACTTTCTGGTTCATAGGTAAAATCGGGATCGGTAGAAAACATAATACCTCCCCAAGAATTGTTCTTTTTAGACATGCCTAATACATTAAATATAAACTAGCCGGATGCAACACAATATGCAATTTGGTACCTAATACAATAGGCTCCCCATCTAAATGCACCGGGCCTTCTTGGCTACGAGTAATGGTGGTTTCTTTGGATTTATAAATTTCTATAAACGACGATTTATGTGCCGTACGACTAAATAACCGATAAGCCAATAGCGGAAATTTATACAAGGGAAAGGGTTTAACCACACAAATATCCAACAAACCATCGGTAATAGAGGCCTCCGGCGAAATGTGTGCGTTATTTCCAAACTGAGTAGAATTAGCCAAACTAATCATAAATGCAGTCCTTTGAATGGTCTCACCATTTAGTTCTAGGGTATACTCTTGCGGTTGATACTTTATAATGGCCGAAAGCGTATTTTTAACATAACCCCACAAACCCCTATTGGTTTCTTTAGCAAAAAGCGCACTTATTTCGGCATCAAAACCCATACCACTTACATTAAAAATAGGATGACCATTAATACTAGCCGAATCTACCAAATGCGCCGAAGAGGTGTTTAATTGCTGAATGGCTTTTGCCGGATGAAGCGAAATACCTAAAGCCGTTGCCAAGCCATTGCCCGAACCCATAGGCACAATACCCATATGTACGGGGCTACCCACCAAAGAAGAAGCCACCTCATTAATGGTGCCATCGCCTCCCACGGCTACCACTACATCTACTCCATCCTCAATAGCTTCCTTAGCCAATTCACGGGCATGACCCACATACTCGGTAAAGCGATACCGATAGTCGAATTTACTAGCATCTAAGTGCTCCCGTATCAGCCCGGGTATTCGGGTTTTAGATTTACCGCCAGCTATAGGATTGATGAGGAAAAGTAATTGCTTGCTCAAAGAGTTGATTTATTAATTCTAGACAAATTAAGGCCAAATATTTAAGAATTTAAAAATTGTTGTACTTTTGTGATGCAAAAAGTGGATCGATTTGAGTTGCTTGCAACCACGTTAAAAAATTGCTAAAACCCCAAGGTTTTTCAACCTATTTAACCCTCCATTTTCTGCTTTATTTAGTTATACACGTTTAAACCAGAAAAAATGCCTTATTTATTTACCTCAGAATCAGTATCAGAAGGTCACCCAGACAAAGTAGCGGATCAAATATCAGATGCTTTAATTGATAATTTTTTAGCCTGGGATGCCGATTCGAAGGTAGCCTGCGAAACTTTGGTTACTACCGGCCAGGTAATTTTAGCCGGTGAGGTAAAATCGAGTACCTATTTAGATGTTCAAAAAATTACCCGAGAAGTCATCCGAAAAATTGGATATACCAAATCGGAATACATGTTTGAGGCAAACTCGTGCGGCATATTATCGGCTATTCACGAGCAATCGGGCGATATTAACCAAGGTGTTGAGCGTCAAAACAAGCAAGATCAAGGTGCTGGCGACCAAGGCATGATGTTTGGTTATGCTACTAATGAAACCGACAATTACATGCCATTGGCACTCGATTTGTCGCACAAACTATTAATTGAATTAGCAGCCCTACGTAGAGAAGGAAAAGAAATTAGCTATTTGCGCCCCGATGCAAAATCGCAAGTAACCATTGAGTATAGCGACGATCATAAACCCGTTCGCATTGATGCCATAGTAATATCTACCCAACACGATGATTTTGCGGAAGAGAAAGCCATGCAAGAGCAAATCAAAAAAGACATCATCAACATATTAATTCCTCGTGTTAAAAAACACCTAAAACCAGAGCTTCAAGCCTTATTTACCGATAAGATTATTTACCACATAAACCCAACCGGCAAATTTGTAATTGGTGGCCCGCACGGCGATACCGGCTTAACCGGACGCAAAATTATCGTAGATACCTATGGCGGTAAAGGCGCACACGGTGGTGGTGCATTTTCAGGAAAAGATCCTTCTAAAGTAGACCGCTCTGCGGCATACGCCACCCGACACATTGCTAAAAATTTAGTGGCTGCCGGCGTTTGCGATGAGGTATTGGTTCAGGTATCGTATGCTATTGGCGTAAAAAACCCAATGGGCATTTATGTAAATACCAACGGCACCGCCAAAGTGGGCTTAAGCGATGGCGAAATTGCTAAGAAAATTGAGGAGATTTTTGATATGACTCCTTACGGCATTGAAACACGCTTAAAATTACGCACCCCAATGTATTCGGAAACTGCAGCCTACGGACATATGGGACGTAAAAATGAAACCGTACGTAAAACCTTTATTGGCGCCAATGGCGAAAGCAAAACCCTTGAGGTGGAATTATTTACCTGGGAAAAACTAGACTACATCGAAACCATTAAACAATCATTTAGCATATAAGTGAAAATTTAACATTTTTTAAGAATACGAATTCGGTAATTTACCCGTTATTTGTAAAAATAATGCGCCATGAAAAATAAAAAAGCTGCTGTTTCTCCCTTTATACTGGTATTAATTCCTGTTTTAGTAGGTGTTGTGTACTTAGCTACACAAAGTGATATGCAAATTCCTATGGAAAAATACAGCGCTAGCATTCATTTTCAAATGCCTTCTATCGAAGTATTGGTTAAATCTGTGTACGCTTTATTTAGCTGGAAATAAGCTATCTGCCTGGCAAAGGCAAAACCACCAAACTTTCGTGCCCGTCCGCATCAACGGCTTGTACACCGAAAATGTAGTTGTCTTTTGAATAGTTAAAAGTAGCTTGAGTATCGCTTACAAAAAACTTACGCTCCCAAATGGGGCTACTGGTTTCTCTCATTACCACATAATATCCCAACGGTTTTTCTCCTGAAGGGGCTATCCATTTCAAACTTGTTTTATTGGTAAGTTCGGTAGTTAGTATTTTAACTTGCTGCGGCTCTTGAGGTGCCAAAGCCAAATTGGCCAAGGCAGCTAAATTCATGCGTGCTACTTTTTGGGTATAGGTATAATCTACAAAATCGGGGGTATCGCCATAATCTACTCCTTTCTCTACGCGAACGTTTTGGTGCTGCCGATTAAAATTCTCATTCATTTCGGTTACCCGTATGGCCGCAAAACCTTGCTGAGAAAAAGGCGTATGATCGCCGCCACGTAAATAGCGGTCTCTTCTAAAAATGAGTTTCACATCCAATTGATCAACATAGCGTTCTCCCACCTCTTTACAATAGCGGGCAAATTGACGTGCAAAACCATCGTTCTCAGAACCAATACTGGTACGTAAGGTTCCCTGAGCAGGATTTTCTGCCTGCGAAACTCCTTCGCTAAAAATGCGTATGCTGCGGTTATCTTTTAAATCGGTTTCAATGCCATAGGTATTGCCCACAATATCGTTGGTAATCATACCAGTTAGGTTCCATTTCTCTTCTTTAGCACGTTTTGCCAAATTGGTAGCACCGTACAAACCTTGCTCTTCGCCTACCATGGCCACAAAAATAAGGGTGCAATTGAACTGTTTTTTGCTCATTACACGTGCCAATTCCATAGCCACGGCAGTGCCGGAAGCATCATCGTTGGCGCCCGGTGCAGCAATTTGGGCATCTAGTACATCCGAAGCTCTAGAATCATAATGACCCGAAACAATAAATACCCGAGTATCTAAAGGATCCGTTCCGGGCAAAATGGCCAATACATTTTTTAATACGGTGGGCACCGTTACCCTTCTGCCATCTGCTGCTTGGGTAAACGTATCAAAACTTACTTGCAAGCGCCCACCCGACTCCTTAGCATATTTTTCAAATTCGGCTTTTATCCAATTCCGGGCTGCACCAATACCTGTTTTTGTGCTCAGGGTATCGCTCAGCGTATGCCGTGTTTGAAAAGAAACTAATTTTCGCACGGTGGCTTCTATATTTTTGGCAGATACTTCTTCAAGCATCACCTGAACCACGCTATCTTTTTTAACACTTGTAGGTTGTGCTTTTACCAAGGCTGTGGCTAGCATCAAGAAACAAAATAGAGTCTTTTTCATAAGCAAAAATCGAATTACAAGCTTAAACTTAATTTTATTTCGGCTAAAATCAAGCTTTATACTAAAAATGTTATACAAGGAATTAAGAATTTAATAATAAGTTTGTTTAACAACAACCCAAAACAACATGAAAAAATCATTTATATTTTCCATTATTCTTGCTTTAGGTTTCGCCACCAGCGCACTAGCTCAAGAAGAAGCAGTAGACCAAACTGCTATCCAAAAAATTAAAGAAGAAGGCCTTAATAAATCGCAGGTAATGCAAACGGCCTTTTACCTAACCGATGTAGCTGGACCACGATTAGCGAATTCCCCCGGTTTAAAAAGAGCCGAGGAATGGGCTGCAGCTACCCTAAAAACCTGGGGCTTACAAAATGTAGCCTTAGAGCCTTGGGGTACTTTTGGCAGAGGCTGGGAAGTACAAAAAAGCTATATCGCTATGAGTGCTCCCTATTATCATGCGCTAATTGCTTCGCCAAAAGCGTGGACTCCAAGTACAAAAGGCCCTATTAAAGCAGAAGTAGTTTTAGTGAAAGCAGATTCTGTAGCTGATTTAGCCAAATACAAAGGCACCTTGGCCGGTAAGATTGTTATTTTTGATGTAAACACTGCCATTACAACTAGTTTTAAATCGGATGGTAGCCGCTATACCGATGAAGAGTTGGCTAAAATGACTGAGCCTGCAGCACCAAGAACTCCAAATGCAGGCGGACCAGCTCCTGCAGCTATGGAAGCCATGCGTAAGCAACGTGCTTTACGCAGCCAAATAAACGACATGTTAATTCAAGAAAATGTAGGGTTAATACTGAGCAACGGACGTGGCACCCACGGCACCTTCTTTACCAGCAATGGTGCCTCATACGCTGCCGATGCAAAAGCTGTTGCCCCGGAAGTAGAAATGTCGCAAGAAGATTATTTACGTTTGTTACGCTTGGTAAAAGCCGGACAAAAAGTAGAAGTGGAAGCCGATATCCAAACCCGTTTTGTTGATTCTGATTTAACCGGCTATAATGTGGTAGCCGAAATTCCGGGTACCGATAAAAAATTAAAAGACCAAGTAGTGATGATTGGTGCTCACTTAGATTCTTGGCATGCTGCTACTGGTGCTACCGATAATGCCGCAGGTTCTGCAGTAATGATGGAAGCCATGCGCATCCTTAAATCTATTGGTTTTAAACCAAAACGTACCATTCGTATGGCCTTATGGAGTGCCGAAGAGCAAGGTTTATACGGCTCTAGAAATTATGTTTTAAAACATTTTGGCGATCCAAAAACCATGGCACTTACACCAGAGCAAGCGAAAGTTTCGGCCTATTATAATTTAGATAATGGCACCGGAAAAATTAGAGGGGTGTACTTGCAAGGAAACGAAGCCATTGCGCCTATCTTTAAATCATGGTTGGCCCCTTTTGCCGATTTAGGCGCTACCACCTTAACGCCAAGAAATACTGGCGGTACCGATCACCTTTCTTTTGATGCCGTGGGCATTCCGGGATTCCAATTTATACAAGATGGTATTGAATACAATACTCGTACCCACCATACCAATATGGACACCTACGATCGCTTAATTGAAGCCGATTTAAAACAAGCCGCTACCATTGTGGCTTCCTTTGTTTACCACAGTGCACAACGTGCCGATTTGTTGCCTCGTAAGCCTTTGCCTACGCCAGCACCGGCCCGTCAGTACTAAAATTACCAGCTATTAAATAAAAAAAGAGGCCCTATTTCGGGCCTCTTTTTTTATGCTTAAACTAATTCAACCGATTGGTGCATATCGGGTATTTCTACCAATTGAAATCCTTCGGCCTCTAGCGTTGCTTTAAAGTTGATTTGCGATTCGTATTCGCCGTGGACAATGAATAGTTTTTTTACCAATGCCGGATTTTGACACGATAAAAAGCCGATTAAATCGTCGCGATCGCCATGGGCACTCATCGATTTTATCTCTTTAACCTGGGCTTTTACCACATGCTCTTCGCCAAAAATACGCACAAAGGGCTGTCCCGAAACCAAACGGCCACCCAAAGACCGGGGTTCGCAATAGCCGGCTATTAAAATGGTATTGTTCGGATTATCAATGGTATTTCGAATGTGGTGTTTCACCCGTCCAGCATCGGCCATGCCCGAAGCGGAAATAATAACGCAAGGGGTTTTATCGTCATTTAAGGCAATAGAATCTTGTACATCTTCAATAAATACCAAGCCCTTAAAATCAAAAGGATCGCGGTCTTTTTTCATGAGTTCTTTCACGCCACGGTTATATACCTCGGGGTGACTTTTAATTACCGCCGTAGCTTTAGAAGATAGTGGACTATCTACATAATAAGGCACATCGGGCAATTTCCCGTCAACTTCTAAGGCATTGAGCGCATACAGCAATTCTTGCGTTCGACCAACACTAAATGCGGGTATTACCACTTTTCCACCATGCTTGATACAGGTCTCTTCAATAATTTGGCGCAACGCTTCTTCGGGCGGTATTACCTCTTGGTGTAAACGATCGCCGTAGGTTGATTCGATTAAAATATAATCGGCCTGCGGAAAGGTTTGCGGAGCACGCAAGAGCAAATCGCCGTAGCGGCCCACATCGCCACTAAAAGTAATGCGGGTAGTTTTAGTGTTTTCGGTGATGGATAAATGAACGGCGGCACTACCCAAAATATGACCTGCATCGGTAAAGTATACAATGCTGTTTTCATCTATAACCGTAGGGGTGTCGTAAGGCACCACCTTAAACCGACTAAGGGTTTTTTCTACGTCTTCTTCTATATATAACGGCTTTATCAGCTCTTTGTGCTCTTTGGCCCTACGCTTATTTTCGTAAAAAGCATCTTGTTCTTGAATTTTGGCCGAGTCTAATAATAAAATGCGTACCAAATCGAGCGTAGCTGCCGTACAAAAAATAGGGCCTTTAAAACCTTCGGCAACTAATTTGGGCAATAAGCCCGAGTGATCGATGTGCGCATGCGAAAGTATCACGTACGACACCTCGGCTGGGTTAAAACCAAAGTGTTTGTTCCACTCATCGGTAGAAGCGCCTCTACCCTGAAACATGCCACAATCTAATAAGATTTGAGTTTGATTATCGAGGGTAATAAGGTGCTTGCTACCAGTAACGGTACGGGCAGCTCCGTGGAAGGCTATGTTCATAGGTGATGGGTGTTAAATGAGCTAAATGTGTATCTTTAGCTATAAAATCAATCTAAAGATATGGCAAATAAGCGACTACTTTTTTTCTTAATGGGGCTAATGGTTGTATTAGGTTTTGCGATGAAACCTATTACTGTAACGCAGCACCAACATCAAAATTACGATACATCCTTACAAGACAGTACCAAAAGCACTTCAAAGACAGATAAAAACGCTCCTTTATGTGTTTTGGAGGGTAAAGTGATTTCTAAATCAGAACTAGATAAAATAAATCCGAATGCCATTGAATCTATTAGTGTGTTAAAAGGGAAGAATGCAGTGAACGCTTATGGCAAAGCCGGAAAAAACGGAGTAATTCAGATTACACTCAAGAAATAAGTGTCCCAATCATTAAAAAAGCCCTCCCGTAATTCGAGAGGGCTTTTTTGTAGTTCCTAAATTTGTCTAGGCCTCTTCTTTAAAGAAATTGGCCGTAAAATAATCGCGGTTCATGCGGGCGATATTCGTAATCTTAATTTCTTTCGGGCACTCGGCTTCGCAGGCACCGGTATTGGTACAGCTACCAAAACCTTCGGCATCCATTTGGTTAACCATGGCTTGCGCACGTTGGTAACGCTCGGGTTGACCTTGAGGCAATAAGGCTAATTGTGAAACTTTTGCAGATACAAACAGCATAGCCGACGCATTTTTACAAGCCGCTACACAGGCACCACAACCAATACAGGTAGCAGAATTGAAAGCCTCATCGGCCACTGGTTTTGGAATGGCAATGGCGTTAGCATCAGGTACACCGCCGGTATTTACCGATACG